>SCPN01000268.1_pt1 | contig 207524 bp, 184 predicted proteins | sample 6106831 | NCBI WGS metagenome assembly SCPN01 (sample SAMN10720447, study PRJNA508395) | human gut metagenome | isolation source: Participant 1, 0 month | reverse complement strand
GTTGATCAGTGTTTCCATGTTCTATGATATACTGTGCCATAGAATAATTTGCAGGAATCTGACTTGACACAAGTATACGTACTGGTTCATATATTATTGACGAAGTACCATTGATATCTTTAAACCCAATGATTTTATGTCTGTCAGCGTTGGCATCATTATCTTCGTTTTCAAAGAATATAATAGCCGGAATCAGGCCGGATTGGATGACAGCTGCTCCAAACGAAGAGATATATCCCTTAAAGACCTTGGGATATTGATTGTCGTTGGTGATAATATTGTTCGCTCTGAGTGCTTCAATAGCGTACTCAATTTGCTTCTTACTGATTTTCATTTCTAGCTTTTATTAAAAAGGTGATAATTCTGATATTTGGCAGTAACCGTACCCTATACTGGCGTTAGCTCCTATTTGAATAATGGTAGAAGGGGTACATAGGGTATCTCTGAATTTTTTCAGATACTCACTTTGTGCATTTCCGTCCATTAACATAAAATAAAGTCGGCTATAGCGCGGTAAAACCTGTTCATACCACAAATTGGCGCTCTGCCCGTTTTCAAGATTATTGCGTGACAGGACTGGAAGATGATTGTCATCGGATAGGATAGAGAAATATTTATGTGATAAAATCACCAGTCTATCGCCTAAAAGTTTCTTTAGAGACAGTTGAAGAGGAATGTGGCTTGGGCAAGTAGCCCGTATAGAAACTTCTTCAATGATTGCACCTTGCAGTGAAGGGTCAAACACGTACGCAAAATCAGTACCTTGCGCTTGTGTTTTTATATTATCAAGCAATGTGGACAGATGGGATATGTATTGAGTGGCTTCTTCGCAATTGAAGAACTTCATTTTGGTTATCAATTCTTGAAGTACTTCGTCTGAGGTAGCCATCAGAAAGGGCACCTTGTCACTTCTTACTGGCATCGATAGGAGGTTGGCTTCAAAGAAACGCACTTTTCCGGGGAGTGTTTTTTCGTCTTTGGGAGCACTGCCGAATAATTCTCTTACTAAATTTTCATTCTCCTTGAAATATTCGCGTATAGCTCCTTTCAAACCGGAAGAGTTGATATTGGGTAGATTAGTGACAGAGTCACGCTGAATTAGATTGTCTATCACTCCATAATTGACCTCACCACTGCCTACGTGCATGTTGCTCAAGGTATTAATTACATACATTCTTGTTGTCATATGATTTGTTTTTTAGTTTTTATATATATATGTTATAACCGGATAAACGAAGATAAGTGTAATCCATCAATAGTTTCTCGACTTCTTTGCGTTTCCCTTGCTTAAAATAAAGTACTGACCCCGGCTTTAAGAAGTGGTATTTACTACTGCTTTTGATAGGTTTACCATAAAAGTTACTTGCGTTAGTCGTTTGAATATTGCGAAAGACAATGGAGTCGCTCCACATAAAGTTACATAAAGCAGAAAGTTCCTTTAGGTTATCTACATAAGTTGGACTCAATATTAGAAGACGATCGCTTTGAGTCAGGAACTGAGCAGCTGTTTGGTATTTTTCTTGTATATCGCTATTCTCTTCTATTGATTCTACTTCCATGCGGAATACAGAACGTTGACCTCCTAATTGTATAATATCGGAAGATAGCTCTGATTCTCCCGATAAGGTGATATAAAAGGCATATATAAATGATTTTTTCAATTGAAGGAACTCCTGTTTATAAAAGCTTTTGTCGTTATCCTCACCTTCTTCCACATGTTTGGTAATGCCGATCTGCATTTTACTAATCCATATTTCATCAGATAGTAATTTTTTTATCTGATTATTTCCTTGGGTGCACCAGAAAAGATAATTATTGTATGTTTTATGATCGAAAAATTTTCTTTTTTGATTACCGGAATCTTGCTCTTCGGAAGCCGGGTAAACATTGGGAATCGGGCATTCAATTCCATTATAGAAAACTTTGTCTTCATTACTTGTTTCATTAAATGATACTTTGTATCCATCGTCTAATGGCAATGGAAAGTAGATAGAGCGTGACGAGGTATCATCCTTGCACTCTATAAGCATGAGTGGGGAAATCTGTTTGATGACGCCTAAGCCAAGTGATTTAGCCTTTCTTTCGGTCATCCTGAAACTCTGTTCTCCAATAAGTGCTTTCATTATCTCTTTTTCTGTCGGTTTATTCTCTGTGTAAGGAAATTGGGACAGTAAATTGTGCTGTTTCAGCAATTGGTAACGGATCATGCCTAAAAGAGCGGATTGTTGAGGGAACTTATTTGAATGCGATATATAATCTGCACTCTTTCCATCATCCAATGTTCTTTCTCCTCCAAAGAAAAACCAATCCATCGGAGTCAATGTTATTAAATAGTGTCTATTCATCTTTATTATAATTTATGAAGTGAATAAATTGTAAAGCTGTGAAAATCGTATGGATAGCATCCATGGCAGGAGAAACTATTAATATTTCTTTTTCATCTGATGTCAGAATCGTGTTTTGCTGGATAATTTCATTTCTATTTTGATAATCTTGAATGTTTTCTTGATATCTAAGGCAAAGAAGCGTTTGGATATCTTCGAATAAACCGGTGTAACCTAGGTGACAAGACTCATTAAAGTTATTATCGAAATAGTTCTTTAACATTTCAGTTCGCTTGTCCTCATTCTGAAGAATGATTTGTAATATTTCAGCATGTGCTCTGATCATTTGGATGACAGATGAGAGGAACTTTTCTGATTCCTGCGTCTTGCTCATATCTTTGTTTTTCAGTATGTACTTTTGAAGTAACATATTAAACTTTACATAGCTTTTTCCTTTCTTAGACATTGCGGTATGATAGATTTGTCCACTATGTTTTTGTAAAGAGAAAGCTAATTTATTTTTAAGAATGAAACGCTTCATGTTTTCATTAAGTATATTCTTATTGCTTAATGTATATTTAAACAAGTTATCTTTGGCCACCATCTCTAATAAATAGTCCGTTGTATGCAATGCTTCAAACATGGGATATTTATGATAAGTAATTGAAATGCCAAATGACAGACTTGGTAAAGGCCTCTGAGCTTCTGAACAAGCGTTGATGTATTGCTGTAAGTGTTGATTTATGCATTGGTCAAAACAAGTACTCAGTTTTTCGACAAGATTGAATACATTATTACCATTGCAACATACAGGTGCAAAACATAGTAAATCATCTCCACCAATGAATATTGGCTTTCCTCCATAAGCTACGATTTCGTTAATAGATTCGATGTTGAAGCTTAGTAAAGCTTTACTAAGTTGGGTTATAGGGATGTTGTACGCTCCCATGCTTTTTATAGTTTCCCCCATTGAATCACCATCTGACTTAATAATAGCAATATATTTATGATATGGTCTCAGTTGTGCTTTGTTGTCGTTTAGGATAATTTCTTCCGCATCCCAGATCTGATCGCTATATTTTTCACCTTTGTTTTTTTCGTTTGCTGTAATTACTTCTAATGCTTTTTGTTGGATGTTTATGTTTAATTCGGATGCTGATATTTCAAGGATGGACTCAAACAATCTTTCTCCGTTCATATCACCAAATGCATCTCTTGTGAGAAAAGATCCAGTAAAACGAGGAATTGAATTTTTGTCTTTTCGATATATTTTACCGTTGACGTTGGTTATTAAAAATTTTAAGAAATCGCTTTTTTGATGGGATATCATGGTTTCTTCCTGCTCAGGAAATGTTTCTTGATTCTCAATAATATTAAGGTATTTTTCACAAGCCGGAATTACTACATGAGGATCGTCCGACTCTAATGTGCGTTCAATAAAATATATTTTAATATATGATTTTAAATAGTGATATATTTGAGATACATCTTTAGCTGTACCCGGCAAGCTAGGAGAAGCTATATGACCGGCTATTTCTATTAATACCTGATCTGAGTGTTGTTTAAGCAGCTCCAAATCTCCAGGCTCAGACTTAAAGATATATCGATCAGGAAACAAACCGGCACCACAATGGGGCTTTTGCATCTCTTCATTAATAAGAGGTAGCTGAAAGGTACGATTCTTTTTCACGAATGGTTCTACTATTTTTTTAGCAAGATAAGAGAAGAAATAACTGGCTGCCCAAAGCTCTTTAGTGCTTTCAGCCATTTCGATTGTACGGGTAATTGGTCCTAAAGTGATTGCAATGTATTTCATGGCGTTATTGTTTTAAAGGAATATAATTTAAAATGTTTTTCCCATTTTTTTTATAAGACATTGCATATTGCATAAAATCGATTAATGAAAAGGAGGTTGGCGTATAATGATAATTAATTCTATTATTATAGTTCATTTCAATCTCATTTATATGCATTGTCCGCTCTGTTATTTCACTCTTTCCTGTTCTCATATTTTTATTTTTAGTTTGTTCTATATAGCTATATTGAAATGGTTTATTTAGTATTTCAGTATTTATTTCATTACCAACCAAATAAATGCTGTTGTTTATTATTTTAAATAATAAAGGAGATTTGTAACGACTGATACAATTGTTTGCTGATTTTATCTTGACAATAGCTTTCTGATATGGTGTTTCTAATTGAAATTCATATTGTTCTGCTAATCCTAAGATTGCTCTTATATAAGCATAATTATATCCATTAGGATTAGGATCATTCCAGGAGTTGTCGTTCTCTCTTATTCCAGAAATGGGAGAATGATCGCCTTTCAATTCATAACCTCTTGCTTTAATTAATTGCTTCATTTTTCTTTTTTCCCATCTATAATTAGGATATTTGCTAACGAAATAACAAAATAGAAGTGATTTTATATATTCGTTTCTGAAATTATATCCAGATTTTAGAATCTGGTAATCCTTTTTTATTGTTGAAAATATCTGATTGTAGATATAGATAAAATCCAATGTACTTTGGCGTGACAAAGCTATTTTTTTCTTATATACGAAAGCAAAATTTTCTTTCAAGGTATCTTCTACATTGCATATATTTTTTTGATTATTGATATATTCAACAGTAAAAGAACCGAAACCTTTGTTGTTTCTTGTACCAAAATTGTGGCATATAAAGAAAGCTGGTAAATATGTTTGGATTTTATTTATTAAATCACCTTTCAGAGAGAATATTTTTATAGTAAAGTCTTGCCATTCCAGTCCTTTTTTGTCTATTTGACTCCAATTTTTTTCTTTAAACTCAGCCTCTTTTTTACGAGGGTCACTATTGCTTTTTTTTAAGATAATGGTAGAGTTTGTATTTATACCAACGCACTTTTCTTGAGCAAAATATGGACTATTTTGGATCGTAAAGAAATTAGAGGGACGCTCAGTTGGTAGAGGAAATGTACTAGAAGTTATTAAATATTCTAGTCTACTTTTTTTTTGTAGAGATATACTTAACTTATAATTTAATGCATAATTTTTTTCATTATCTATTAACCAATTATTTTTTTTAGCATAAAGCCGTCCTTCTCTAATATCTCCATTTCCGAGTTTTGTAAGAATGAATTTATCTAATAATGGTTTAACTTCTGATGCTCGTAAGGTTGCTCCTGATTCATTATGTTGAAAATGGATCATTGGAGTGTGTTGTTTTAGTATAGCGGTTAACTGATTCATAATATTCTTTTTTCTATTTAGTTATCTTTTTATATTCTTCAAAGAAATCCTTCATCTTTTTGAAGTTCTCCTCAATCGATTTCAGATCGTCTTTAGTGCCAATAATAGAAAGAATAGAAAGATAAAATTTTTTTAATTCATTTTCTTGGTTTTCTATCAAGGAATCACATTTTTGTTGTAGTCCATTTACCTTATTCGTTAGCTCTTCTTTTTCTTTATCCTTGATAATTGCTTCACGGGCGAGTAGCCATGTTTTCATCTTTTCATCAGTTTCTTGTTTAGCCTGATACTCTTTTTCTTTCTGGCAATTCTGAAAACATGAGAGATGCCATTGTTGCAATACACCAATAAGTGGCAACAGAACAATCATAATGCAAAAAAACACAGTAAGACATGTAATGTCTTTAGGGGAATTCTGTCCCATATTCACACACTCAATTACTGTCAAAGATACGATTAGTGCAATTTCACATTCTACTAATTTCCAATTCATAGTTTTCTTTTTCTTTTATAGATTATACATATGGCACAAAGTGTACCTATTATTAATAATAGAGATTGAATGATAAAGCCGGTCGAGAGTTCTCCATTTTCTTCCATCACTTCACTGATTTGATTCATTCCCCAAAAACCGGTAATTACTGTAATGGGTAAAAATAAAGTAGCAATATCATTAAGCAAACTTGCTTTTTTGTTTCGCTCCCGATCTTCCATTAAAGAAATGTATTGATGCAGTTCTTCTATTTCTCCATCTAAATCCTTTATATAACTTTCCATTTGCAAGCAAGAGTGAAGCTTGTTGTACATTTCGATTCCTTGGTCTTGAGCTGTAATCTCACGGAAATAGATTTGATTTACGAAACGAATATATTCTTTATATAAAGAACTAACCCGTTTAGATACGGCTTCTACATCCTGATTGGATAATTGGCTTACTTTGGTGATTTCTCCGGAAAATCTTAACATGGAAGCACGTTGAACTAATACTAGTTCGGCCATACGTGCATAGATCGTTTGAAAATATTCTATCAGGTAATCGGGTACTTCATTATTAGTAAGGTATACTAATGAATATTTACTGATACCATAAAGTGAACTCCATTGTTGCCAACGATAATAGGTATGTTCCTCCAATAGTTCTTTTTTCATTTTCTCATTTTGGCAAGTGGCATTACTTCCATCTATAAACAGAAAACGATACCAGTAATCTGAAAATGGATCCTGGCTATCAAAGTAAGCTTTCGCATTATTTGTAAATTGTTGAGATAGCTGATTGTTTTTGTACCATGTTGCCACAAACATACGATCATCTATAATAGGGTCAATTGATAAATTGGTAACTAATTCACAAATTAGCTTTTTTATGGACGAGGAAGGCTGCCAGCTGTCATAGGGAGTATATGATTTGAAATCTTCAAAATAAACTGTTTGATTTAAACCTTCTATCCGAATGTATTCTGAAATCTCATTTCGTAGTCTTGTATCATTGAAAAAGGGGGGCATGATACGGCGCCCATATTGATTGATAGCCAATATGTCTTCCGGGCTGTTTTGAGTGCAATCTTCATTTTTTAGATAAAATGACAAGAATCCGACACCTGTAGCATATAGATTAATATTCATCGCGTCTACAATGAGTTTATATGGATTATTACGCCCTTTTTTCTTTATATAATAGTAAATGTGATTACTTAGCTTAGGTTCTTTGCGTTCGAAATGGTGAATTAGATTTAATGGACTGTGCTCTTCATCATATAATATATTGTGTACAAATGTATAATAATAGTTCTTTTCGTTATATAATGACTCCTCTTCTCCAGGATCTGGCTTTTGTGAGCGTTCCCAATGAGAATTCCGGTTATATTGAATGTTGTCCAAATTAACTTGGTCAGAAAATGCTTGATTTTCTAATCCCATAATTTCCCATTTAAATGGAAAATAAAATATGTGATAACTATATATCATAATTCTAATAGTTTTATCTGTTCGACTATGTTAAGTATTTCATTTGTTGTTAGGCGGTTGCGTACGGTTCCGATAAATCCATTAATACCGCCTCCCCAAAAGATATTACTTATTGGGGTGTATCGCTTTAATATCTTCTGGATAGAATTTATCCCTTTTCCATAATATATTAACTCATTCGGAGTGTAGATTAGTAATTTTTCATAGGGATATAATCTGTCACATATGGGTGAAAATTTGTTCGCTGTAGTGAACACAACATATAAACTACCAATTTTTTCTGTTCCGTTTGTAATTGCTTCTTGAGCCAACTTTTCGTCATCCTCTATTACTCCCTGTGCTTTTCGATCCTCTTGTCTGATTAGATTTATTTCTTCATGACTGGCTCCTATTTCTAACATTCCTGGAATATAAGCCTTATCATTTGCTGCAACTAATGTCTGATATCGATTGAGAGGGTGATCAAGAATAGAAGCTACTTGTTCCAATGCCGAAGGATAGGTAGCATATTCATTATGGTGATCAATTCGAATATAGTTAGTGGGGGGCGTGATGTCCTCTTTCAATTCTACACCATAGATAATAAACGGCTCTTTATTACCATATTGTTGTATCTCTTCTTCGTATTGACTTAATAACGCATTATCCCATTGTAAATAACGGTCCTTGAATATGACGTTTCTATCTGTCAATATCTGGACTATAGTTTGCATCTCTAAATCATGTCCTCCCAAAAGGAAAAGATGTTTTTTTATCTCTTTTGCTTGCTTCTGCATATCTTTTTTATTAGATCCTTATCTTCTATAGCGATTTCACTTAATTCTATATGTTTACATGCTTCTTCCCGCAACAGCCGTGCAGTTGCAGATTCTGGAGATAAATCCCATGTTAAAAGAATTGTATGGATTTTGAGAGCTTTTAATTTTTTTATTAACATTTCGTGATCGGCGTCACCTGTAATCAGAATAACAAAATCAAATTTTCGAAAGAGTGATAACTCGTATGCTTCAAGAGCGAACCATACATCAATGCCTTTCTCTATAACGTTAATTTCACCTTCCTTTTGTATTTCACGTAAATGCTTGTAATGAAAAATGACATCATTTTCAATTAGTGAATCTTCAAACTTACGTTCACTGAATAACAAATGTTTGTTATTAGCATCGTTAACACGGTACCGTCCACGGAAATAATGACTTTCTGTTATTTGACAGAATTCAGTGTTTAAATTATATTCATAGGCTATTTTCTCTTTTATAAATTTAAAGAAAAAGGTTATGTCGATATTCAGTGACAATTTTTCCTCAAGAGCCTGATTTATTTTTGTGAAATATCCTCCGTCAATGAATATTCCTATTGATGTGATAGATTCAATCATTTTTGGTCTTTTTTGTATTAGTTTCGAGTTATCGTACCATATCCAATGCTTGTATGTTTGCCTATTCCAATATAATCCGGAAGATTTAGATTACATTGGAAATCTGCATCAAACGACATTAATTTAATATTTTTATTAGATATTAGCTTGGCAAAACTAAGTTGAAGGAGTTTACATTGTAGTGGAAAGTCAATAAAATAATTGACTCCTTTTGTAAATGATAATATATTACCTATCAAAATCTTTTCCAGAAAATTAATTCTTTCTGAAAGAATGCTAATATTTTGATACTTTTTGTAGTTATCCGAATTTAAAGGCAACCAGTTATGAATATGATAATTTATCATTTTTGATTGTCGTTCAATCAATAGTTTGTAAGGAGTTACAGAGGCAAACTTCATATTGACTTTTCTATTTCCCAGTTGAAAGTTGAAATCACATTGTGAAAAGAATTTCTCAATTGCTTTTGTTCCTTGATCAATACATACGATTGTTGCTTGTTGTTCGATATTCTTGTATTGTATTAAGGGATAAGAGTAGCGATATTTATTTTTCTCTACATGATTGTGGTATAATATATCTGGCTGGTCACCCAGTTTTTGTATAATTGAACTTCTAAAGAATTGAACTTCATCATCAGATATTTTATTTTTAAATTTTATAAGAAGTACATGTGTGTTTTTCATATCATTTGTAATTGTTATGGTTGTAATGATAGCAATATTCGGTAATAAAAAGCAGAAAAGCAAGAAAATCGATGTTTATTTTCTTGCTTTTTTACATGGGGACGATTCTTGTCACGGTATACCGTGATATATCTTATTTTATCCCTTGTTTCAGTCTTTCGGAGAGGCTATCTTTATTATATCCGTACCAAATATCAGTAATTTTTCCATCAGGCGTTACAAGTACATAAAAGGGAGTGCCATTTGCTTTGTAACGGATATACAATCCGAATGCCCCTTTGGGATCATTTAGGTCGATCCATTTGATATTCTTTCTTTGAGAGAATTCTTTCCATGATTTCTCATCATCAATATTTATACCGATAAAAGTTACTTTTTCTTTCCACATATCGGATAAGATTTCCATCTCAGGAAGTGATTCAATACAGTGTCCACAACTTCTGCTCCAAAAATCAAGTAAAAGGTATTTTCCTTTATAATCGGATAGACGGTGGTGGTTTCCATCGATATTTGACAGCTCGGTATCCGGCATGTCATCACCTATCTTAGCTTTTGTAGGCGTTAAACAAGCTTCTATCTTTTTTCCTATTTGTGAGTTGCGTTGTGTTGATGTTAGTTGCTGATACAATACTTGAGCTTCTGAGATAGGAAAGCCTTTTAGATAGACAGATTGACGGCTTAATGCTTCCAAATGATCTAGCCAAATAGAGGTAACAGGAAGATTCTTCATTAAATTGATTTCTTCTTTGGACAGTAACAGCTCGAGGGAGTCTAGTTGGGGATACAGTATATTTTGGATGCTGTCCGTCATTTGTATTTTCTCTTTAGGTGAATCCGATATAGCTATCTTTTTCCACATATCTGATGATAAAGCTTGTAATCGTTGTCTTTGGTCTGTCAAATTGCGGAAACCCTCATTTGTGTATTGATTTTCTTCTTGCTGCTCTTTGATGTTACTTACTATATTCCATGTACGGAGTAGTTTATCACTGCCGATGATGGATACCGTTTCTCCCGGAGAGGCATATACGTCCAGCCATGTATTGGGAAAGCCTTCTCCTTTACTTACTATTCTCAAAGCTTCAGTCTGATTATTAAGAGTATGTATAATGAACTTAAACTTTCCATTATCGATTGTATCGTTGGCAATTCGTTTCATACCTGTTCCCTGTTGACGCATCAAACTGATAACGGTCCCATCAGGAATCCCATTGATGTTTCCTTCAATAATACAGGGTTGTTGTGCTTGGAGTGATAAACATATAATGGTGAAGAACAATGTGAAGAATTGTGTTTTCATATTCAATGCAAATTTGTAAAAGGTGATATGGAAGTCATTTGCATGAATATAGCACTCAATTATGCAAATGTATCAAGAAGTAAAATGAATCAAGAATTACTCAGATTTACCGGGTACATCTCTTTTAATTGCGTATCCGTGTTAATCTGAGTAATTCTGTCTGAGGAGTGTTAAATAGTAACTTCTGTTACAACTTGACCATCGAATAAATTAATTACCCGGTCTGCGAAACCTGCATCATGCTGAGAGTGAGTTACCATAACGATGGTAGTGCCTTCCTTATTCAATTCGCTCAATAGTCCCATAACCTCTTTACCATTTTTAGAGTCAAGATTACCGGTAGGTTCATCGGCAAGAATCAATTTAGGGTTGGCTACTACGGCGCGGGCAATGGCAACACGTTGTTGCTGACCTCCGGAAAGCTGTTGTGGAAAATGCTTGCTTCTATGGGTAATGGCCATGCGCTCCATTGCTTTTTCCACTCGTTGTTTACGTTCAGAGGCCGGAATACCCATGTAGAGTAAGGGCAATTCAATATTTTCATATACATTCAGTTCATCAATCAGATTGAAACTTTGGAATACAAAGCCAATAACTCCTTTGCGGAGATTGGTGCGCTGCGATTCTGTATATTTGGATACTTCTTTTCCGTTCAGATAATACTCTCCTCCTGTAGGATTATCCAGTAAACCGAGAATATTGAGAAGAGTAGATTTTCCACAACCGGAAGGTCCCATGATGGCGACAAATTCGCCCTCTTTTACCTCTACGCTGACGTTATTTAATGCCCATGTTTCAACTTCTTCGGTCTTGAAGATTTTTTGCAAATTGATTGTCTTAATCATAATCGTAATTTTTAAGAGTTTATATTATTATTCGTTTTTATTATTTCTGCCGGATTGAGATGCATGATTCTGTAGATTTTATAGGCTGTTGTTACAAAGATAAGTAAACCTATCAGAATGAAGAGGTAGATCCCCATGTAAATCCGGTAATACTGCTGATCGGGCTATCCTTGGTTATGTCTATCACAAGCAACCTTAATAATGGATAAGTGATGGTATAGGCCAGTATGAATTGGATTATATATGCTTTTCCGAACATCAAAGCAATTACTTTCGGGTTGCGCCGTTTATTTTGCGAATAGCAACTTCTTTCTGCCGGCTGACTGTGTCCATAGAGATAGCTGAGTATATGCTCAGTATAACCAGAAGAGCACTTATGATGCCTAATAGCAGTGAGGCATCGCCCATCAGGTCTCTGATACCTTGTGTTGTACTTCTTCTTATATCCAGTCGTTGTATATCGAGTGGCAATGACTCTGGGACGTAATTACGGCATACCCTTTCTATTTCTGATTTGGCTTTACCAAAACTGATATCGTCACGAAAACGGATATAAATTACGGATGCTTCTTCAGTCGGGAAGAAAACAGAAATATTGTATTGATTGTGTTCTGAGATGTTCTCCCCGTAACAAGCCTTGTATGTACCTGCTATCCGATAGTTCTCTTTACCTAATTTTACATTTCCGCTTACAGAATCATTTTCCAACTGCTTTTGAAAGGCTTCGCTGATGTAAACCACGTTACTTGTATGAGGTTCGACGATCTCTCCCCGGAAAGGAATCCGGAAGAACTGGAAGTAGCTGGGATCTCCTTGTCTGACTCTGATAGTGAGAGTACGGTGATCGGCAGACTCATAGTCACTGGTCAGAAACGAATTATAGTTGCCGCTCATCAAAGCTGAACTGATATTTTCCACTCCCGGCAACATCTTTATTTGTGATAAAATCGCATCCTTATTTTTGCCGAGAGTAACACTATTCATTTCAAGGCAAAGCGTGGAATTTGTTTCTTTGTCTGATAGAGGAAGGTACAAAACGCTTCCTACACTATTGAATAAATGTATAGCGATACTCATACCTAGGAAAAAGATACATACACATAGCTGTACGCACATCATGATGTTGCGAAAGAGGTGCCGGTGGCTGTTAGTTTTCATGTGCCCGGCAAGACCGGACCGTTGCAAACGCCGGATGGGATATAGCATTACAAGGGTGCAGATCAGTAACAGCCCTATATAAAGTTTAACTTGAATGCCATATAGAGTTTGGATATCTATTGGAATCATTTCTTTGGGCGGAATATAGGTTGTCAGTAGTAAACAGGTACATTCGGATAAGACCAGCGAGAGCAATAAAGAAAATGTCAGCATCCAGAAAGCTTCGGTGAATAGAAGGGCAAATAAACTTTTGGGGCTGGCACCCAGACTTTTCCGCAGGGCCAGTTCACGATTACGGTTGTAGAATGACTGTATGATGAACTTTAGAAAGTTTATCATACCCGATAACAGAATCAGAGAGGATAAGAAGGTAATGAATGCTATGCCTATCATTCGCTGCGGATCGTGATACGAGTCAGCTTCTTTATTCGCAATGAAATATGCCATTTCATTATTATGAAGAGTTGTTATCCCCTTTAGGCTTTCATTGGCTTTATTCAATCCGTCTGCTGTTTCCAGTGTACCTTCTGTGATGTATCCTTGTTGTCCGTTCCCTTCTCTCAAATGAGAGAAATAGATATCTGTTTCAACATTTAGTGTTTTGGGAAGATTCCTGATAACATTGACAACTTTATAGTATGTGCTTTTATCTTTTTCGCTTTCCTTCAACTTGACTATTTTCAGTAATGTGCCTACCGGGTTGCTCTTTCCGTATACTTTACGGGCACAACTTTCGGACAACACAACTTCTTCCGGAGTTGTGGGAAGAGCATTGCCATATAAGAAGGATGCATTATAATGTGAAAAGAAATTAGGATCAGTATCCATATATGAGATGATGTAAGGCTTTTCTTCCTGCTCCCTATTGATGAATACAACTTCGGCTTCTCTTTGGAAAGAGTGGAAGCAGATTTGCTTAATACCCGGTATGGGATGTTCTGTCAGGGTCTGGATCTCAGAAGAATTGAGACTCCACCCCCATCCTCCTACTTCATGGTTGGAATTGATCATCCGGATTGAAATCCTTTGTTCGAAATTGGGCATGTTACGTGATGCTCCATCTATTTCATTGATAAAAAAGTGGATGATGCTGAAACAAGTCATACCAACGGAAAGACAAATGGCAGAAATAATGCTGTGTGTCTTATACTTCAGCAGATTGCGTATTGCTGTTTTGAGATAATGCTGTATCATATAGTTCATTTTCTCTGATTTATTCGTTTTTAATTACTTCTGCCGGATTAGTTCGTGCAATATAATATATTTGCCAGCTGATTGTAGCTGTTATTATGCCTATTAATAGCATGAGGGGACCCATCCAAAGCCATGGATCGGCATAATCAAACAATATGGCTCGATGCTGGCTGCCGATGACCATGACGAAGAGGCTAATTAAACCTCCTACTACCGAAGCTATTAAAAATAAAATCAGGTAGTTTTTAGCAAACAACCAATAGATGTCCGGTAAACGTGCACCATTAATTTTACGGATGGCAACTTCTTTTTGTTTACGGATAGTGTCAATGCTGATAGCTCCATAAACGCCAAGTACCGTAATCACTAAGCAAATGGAAGAGCAGACAACGAACAGCCACATCACCGAGATAGTTCCTAATCCGGTTTGTTCCTCATATAAACTGATGAACTCGAAAGGTTCGTTCTGTGGCAGATATTGATTCATCTCCTTGCTCATTTCTGCTTTTACTTCCTTGCGAGGAGTATCAGGGACCAATCGTATATATATTTTCCCGATTTCGTCATTCATGGCAGAAAGTGGTAAAAGAGCCAATTGCTTTGCACTTGGAGAATCGGGACCTATATGGACTAAACCTTTAACCGGATATACTTGGTTTTGAAAGCGAAGACTCGGAGGTAGAATCAGCTTGCAAAGTTTGGCTATAATTGTTCGTTTACGTAACAAAAGGTTCTCCCGGTTTGTGATGGCATTTGATGTTCATTAAATTAAAATAATCATCCGAAACGAAGCAGAGTTCGGTAAATCCATACTCTTGGCTGTAATCCCTGTTAGTGTAGGCTGTTTCGGCATTCCAACGGCGTGAGCGCAGGAAGTTTATCAGTTCCGGTTGATGCTCCCGAATACGATCGTATCTGCCTATATTTACTACCATAATTTCTTTTTTTACCTCTGTGCTCAGATTGGGATTGGCTGAGAGATCGTATTCTTTCATTTGCATACGGATGCCGACTGTACCTACAATGAATAGAAAAGAGAAGAGTAGCTGGACGCTCAGTAACGTGTTACGGATTATGTGACGTTGTCCGGTAGTTGTTCCCCCCCTCAATCCTTGCGCTATTGTCTTATGGGCAATGTGCCAGGAAGAGATGAATGAGATCAGTAAGCTGATAAGCAACAAGCCTCCTATATATTGGCATTCATAAACCCACAATCGATGTGTATCTATATATAAGTTACTTTGTATTTCATTAGAAAATGTACTTATAAACCAAGGTAGCAAGCTCTCAGTAATGGCCAGGGTAATCATTCCACAGATCAGGATGATGACAGCCTGTTCAAGGAATAGCAATATGAAAAGTCCCCAGTAAGTAGAACCCAGCGTATTACGTAGACTGATCTCTTTGTAACGGTTGGCAAATGCTCCTATACTGAATGAAAAATAGTTGATCATGCCTACCAATAAAACCAATAGCCCCAAAATAGCCACCCATAATTCAGCGCCTGCCTTATGTTCTGTCTGGCTATCCAGCACTATTTGTGGTATCCATTCCGGATGGTTGGGAAAAAGTCCCAATTTAGGCAGTAATTGTGAAATGTGTTCGGCATCTTCCGGGCGTTTGAGCAGTAGTTTGTGTATCCCAAATGAAGCATTTTCAGGTAGTGGAAGAAAAACATCGTAGCTGCTGTGATAATTATTCATCCCTGCCGGATAGGGCTTGATAACGGCAATAATGGTATGTATTTTGCCTCTCTGGTTAAGGATCGTTTTTCCCAGCGGCGAAACGCCTCCACAGAATTGTTTGACAAACTCAGTCGTTACTACAGCTTCGTTACCCGAAATACCAAACTGTTTTAAGGAGCCGTCTATACATTCTGTAGGAAATACTTTGAAATAATCAGCATTACATTCTGTTTTGTCCACTTTACAATATACCGTTTCATCTAATGTGATTGTAGATGAAGAATTTACATAAAAAGCAACTGCTTCAAATTTGTCTTTACCTATTTTCTTTTCAAAATCCTCTATCGGAATATTTACTTGGTAAGATCTTTCTTTTATGCATATTTCTGCTTGATTTTCGTAAGTTGCCAAATCCTTGTTACCTGTACTGAAAATACGATTATAATAGTTGCATACACTGAAACAGAGCAAACCGGCAGTGATTCCCAATATAGATATAGCAGTTTGTGCTTTGCGTTTAGCCATCTGCCTGAAAACAATCTTTAAATAATGTAGTATCATAGATATATTGATTTCTTCGTTTTAATTATTGTTGTGTAAATACCGTGTGTGTTTTACCGTTAAACTTCTCTTTATAGTTTCAATAAATATGCCAAACTGCTAAATGATTGTATCTTTGATTGTTAGGATCTCTCTGTTATCTCTGTTTCTGTGTGATATTGCACGATTGCAGTGCGTATTCGCACTGCAATCATTTATTCACTTTTCACCGACTCCGCCGGATTGATTTTGGCAGCTACTACCACTTGTCGCATGACCGAGAGAATAACGATGATGCAGGTGAAGAGGAATACACATACAAACAGCCATCCGTGAATATCAGTATGGTACGCATAGGTTTCCAACCACCTTTTGATAAATAAATATCCTAAAGGCAGAGCAATTGCGTTACTGACCAGTGTCAGCCATAAATATTCTTTCAGAAATAAGTATAGGATATCTGAAAATTGTGCTCCGTTTACCTTTCGGATGGCTATTTCTTTTTTACGCTGTTCGGTAGAGAGCGATACCAGGAAGAAAACGCCGAAAGAAGAAATCAGGATACAGAGTACTGCCAACAACAGGAAGATACGGAACATCGTCTTTTCCGGACGATTGAACAGTTCCATTAAGGTGGAAAGTTGAATGATCTGCATATCCTCGGAGATTTCTTTTTTGCTGTATTGAGAATAGATTCTCTTGGCGTATTGCAGTGCTTGTTTTTCATTATCCGGATGTACCTTTATATAGAAATACCTGAATCCATTGTACCCCCTTGCTGCATCAGCATTGTTTTGATACATAAAGAAGACCTTCGACAGCGGGTACTGCATCGGACAGTAGTAGAAATCACGTAAAATACCGCTGATTCTGGTGGGTACTGCATGATTCTCCGAATCTTCGTCATCACTGAGTATAAGACGTCCTGTCAGTGAAGGAATGTTGAGTTCGCGGGCACCGGTTTCGTTGATAACTATATCTCTTGTCCCCTGATCCTGTATCCATTCTCCTTCTTTCATCTTCATTCTGAAAAAGGAAAGGAAATTCTTTTGCACAACGATGCAATTATCTTCTGTTGCTTCATCTACATTATTACGTCCCTCTATGGGAAATTGAGTGATAAAACTGCAATACCACTCTCCTCTTAAAACAAGGAGAGGCTGTGTCAGGGCCGTTACGTCATCGATGGCTGAGTTTTGTTTTAGTGCTTCTATAAAAGGGGTACAATCAGTATTGTAGGTTGCATCGAATCCGAGGTCGATCTGCCAGATGTGATCGGTGACCAGTCCTTTGTCTGTACGGCTCATGAATCGGTACTGACTGTAGAACATGCAAGAAGTCAGGAGGAATAAAGAGCCGATGAAGATTTGTCCGATTATCAATCCGTTTCTAAGTGCCAGCGAAGTTCCCCGACTGTTTCGTTTCAGCAGACCGACGATGGGAACCGTACTTAAAACCAGAAATATCAGGCAGCATAACGGATAAATCCAATAGGATGCTTTCAGTACTTCTTGCCGGGTGATACTCTGGATGACTCCATTATAATAGCTACTGCTCTCTGCTACCAAACTGGTGTAATCCTTATAAAACGGAAACAGGAATTCGATAAATGCCATTGAAAGCAAAAATGCTATGAACAGGGGGAGGGTCAATTCAAGTAAGTTTTTCCCTATCAAACTGTAGATGGAAGCACCAAGAGTGGAAAAAGTGGCATTATAGCGCGCTTTTCGTTGTTGCTGGCCAATGAATAGAACAAGCAGATTCATTAATGCACTGGCAAAGGCCAATATTCCCGCCGTAGCCAAAATCCGGATATGTTGGAGCCTGCCTTTCAGCTCAGGAGAGCAGCGGGTATGAATTTCGGGTAACGGACGCAAATGAAAGCGCCATTCAGAATATTTACTCCATTTGGTATCGGGTTCTTTGACTCTGTAGGCTGCTATCTTTTTACTTAGATGTGCAGCATCGGCCGAAGGGTGTAACCATACATAAGTCGTATTTCTTTTTACTTGATTGGGGGATGGAGTGGCCAGAATCAGGTATTCAAATTTGAAATCACTGTTTTGGGGATAATTTTCCATTACTCCCGCAATGGTATATGATAATTTGTCGTTGATTTTCAACTCTTTCCCTACGCAACTACTGTCACCAAAGTAGAAGTTGGCCATTTTTTGAGTCAGAATCACATGATTTACGTTAAATGGAACTTTATAATAGCTCCCTTCGATCAGTTTACATTGAAAGATATCAAAGAAAGTGGAGTCTATTTTCATTCCGATCCAACTTTTTGTATCCTTCTCAAATTCGTATTTTACTTTGCTGACATGGCAAACTTTAGCTATTTCAGGGAAAGTAACCAGATCTTTTTCCACCATCTGATGTATCTGGTTTAATTCTCCTACAGATCCGTCGGCTGTTTTAAATATACCGGTGGTAGTCAAGGCATAAGTCCTTGAACTTTGAGGGTGGAAACTATCAAAATGATATTCCCAGTAATGCCAATACCCGCCTAACAAGAAAGCTGTAAAACCGATAGACAAGCCTACAATGCTTAAGATATTCTGTACCTTATGTTTTAAAAGGTTTCTACATGCAATTTTAAAATAATGTTGTATCATATTATTAGATTTTTTTATTCTGTTTTTACTACTTCCGCCGGGTTTTCACGGGCGGCTTTCCATACTCTCCAGCCGATACAGGCGGTTATGATGATACCGATTCCTGTAAAGATAGTGACATACATCGAAACGCCTATGCTGATTTGTTCGACATAATTCTCCAGCCACGCTTTCATGATCATGTAGCTGACCGGGAAAGCAAGGAACGAGGCGCAGAGTAACAGTATCAGGTACTCTTTTATAAATATCGAGAGGATGTTGCCAAGTGTTGCACCATTTACTTTCCTGATAGCGATTTCTTTACGCCGTTGCTCGCATGCCAATGTCACTAAAGAGAACACTCCGAATACAGCAATCAGAATACAGACAATAGCTACACAACTCAGTAGTTTCAAAAGGGTCTGCTCCGATTTGAGATAGTTGTCATAGGTCTCCTCCATATTGGATAATCTGATTTTATTTTCCGGATATTCTTTCTGACATAGCTGTTCAATGTCTTTTTTAAGTTTGGGCCATTCGCCTTCTCTATACTTTATCAGTACATCACCTTTGCCCAAGTCGAATCCGGAAAAGCCTTTGGCTATAAATGCGATAGGTTTTATGGGAGTGGTAGGCGATGTCGTATGGAAGTCTTTTACCAAACCGATAACGGTTGTCCCTGTTCCGTTGGGTCTGATTAGTTTTTTCCCAATCGGATCATTCCATCCGAGTGCTTTGGCCGCTGCCTCATTGATTACAATAGTGCCGGCATCCCTCTCTCCTTCTTTCAGCATCTTTCCTTTTAAAAGGCGGATGCCGTAGAACTGTGCTAACTCTTCACTTTCCATCAGTACTTCCATATCGATCTCTGCATCTCCGGGTTGTTTTCCGTCCCAATCCTTGAAGTGCATAGCCATGGATGCAGTTTTGGGTAGCAGCGAAAAGTGTCCTTTCAGAACCTGAGTGACATAAGGAAACTGCTCTATTTTATCAGCGGCAGGCAATAGATTGTTTTGCGGATACATGCTTAGAGTCGCTATATTTTTGCGTTCTATACCAATATCTGTGGTGCTGAGATAATAGAGCTGCTTCATGATGACACTGATGCAGAAGATAAAACAGATACTGATAGAAAGTTGAAAAACAATGCTTATCTTGCGTCCCAGATACCCGTATCTGTTTACGGTCTTTTGCTGTATGTTACTTTGTAGCGTTCGTTTGTTGAAGTAGAAAGTTACAGGCAGGAATGTGGCAAGAGAACATCCGATGACGAGGGCGAAGTATAAAAAAGATTCCCAGTAAATATCTCCTTCTTTTACTCCCGACAATTCTTTGAACGGAGACAATACCAATTCTATCAGGGCCATTCCCATAAGTCCTGCGGCCAACAAGATCAGCAGATATTCTGTAACAAGCAGGATGAACAGATGGAGGTCTGATGAACCGCATACTTTGCGTAATGCCAATTCTCTGCTTCGCATCCGTAAACGGCTGACAAACAAAGACAGGTAGTTGATCAGCGAACAAAGAATAACTAATCCGCCTACAATCGAGAAGAATAGGATATAGCTGAACTGGATGGCATTTTGGTCGGCCAGTACAGTATAGTGGCACTTACTGATGGGCATAACCATCAGATTCTGTATGCCGCCCTTGCCGTCTGCTTCGAGTTTCGTTTGTTCCAGTTTTTTCTGAAAAGTTTCGGCATTTACTTCTTTGTGCAATTTTATAAATACATGGAATCCTCCGTGATACCATGCATTATGCCATTGACGTATTCCTCCCGTTAAAATAGAAAAAGGTAAATTGGTATGACGGTTCCATCCGTTGACGATCGCACATACGGTTTTAGGGGCACCATACAGTTTGATTTCCTTCCCGATCGGATTTTCCGTACCGAAAAGTTCCTTGGCCGCATGCTCTGTCAGTGCTATCCGCTCTTCCGATTCCAGGAAATCAAGGCTGCCGGAGAGTACTTGTATCCCGAACATATGCATGAAGCAAGAGTCTGCATTGATTTCATACAGTTGCCGGATAGCGCCATCGTCTACTGTCACTTCCTGTTCATAAAAAAGAAAACCGCAGGCATCTTCCACTTCCGGAAACTGCTTTTCTAAAGAAGTGGATACCGGATATGGAATTGTTGTTGTAACGCCTGTGTCACTTAATGCCGATTTCTGATACACCAAATGAATACGGTCAAAACCTTCATGGAAGGTGTCGTATGTCATTTCGTAACGTATCCATAAGACAGCAAGCGCAAAACAGGTAAATCCGATAGCTAATCCTAGGATGCTGATGATACTCTGAGTCTTGTATTTCAGCAAATTCCTACATGCAATTTTCAAATAATGTCGTATCATATTATTAGATCCTTTTTTATTCTGTTTTTACTACTTCCGCCGGATTTTGTTTGGCTGCATTCCACACTCTCCAGAAGATACTGATGACGATGATGATACCGATACCTGCAAACAGGACGATATATATCCAAAATGGGGTGGAAGTTTGTCTGACGTAACTTTCTATCCACACTCTCATCATTCCATAGCTTGCCGGGAATGCTATAAGAGCCGCGACAAGCAAAAGGACGAAATATTCTTTGATGAACATCTGCAGGATACTTCCTATGGTGGCTCCATTCACTTTGCGGATAGCGATCTCTTTGCGTCTTTGTTCGCACGACAAAGTTACTTGCGAAAAGATGCCGAAAATAGAGATAATGACGCATACGATAGAAACGATCCCCAACAGGGTCATCAACGCACTTTCGGAACGCAGATATTTATTATACTCCTCTTCCTCGTTATAAAGTCTCAAGAACGAAGAGGGAAAATCTTCTTCTTTCATTTTCCGGATCGTATCTTTGCAGGCCTCCCAGCTCCCTTCCGTAAACTTAAAAAGAATACTGGCACGAGACCATAGATATTTCTGCTCTTCAGTGCGGACAAAGGCGAGAGGGCGTGGAGCGATAGTGGGTGGCAGGTAGCTGAAGTCCTTCACCACTCCTACTACTGTATAATATGTCCGATTGTGTTCATATTCTGAGTAGAACTGTTTTCCTACTGGATTTCTCCATCCGAACGTCAGTGCTGCCGTTTCATTAATGATGACATCTCCGGGAGAGTTCTTTTCGGATAGCCACTCCCCTTCTGTCAACTGCAATCCATAAAAGTCGAAGAACTCTTTGCCCGAAGGTATCAGGCCGACGGAATATGTTTCATCAGTGGTTTCATTGAGTCCGTCCCAGCCGTTAATATCTGTATACATCATAGGTCCTGTAGGGACTATCGGGAAGTAGTGAGGAGGCAGAGCTTCAGTCACCATAGGTAAATTGGCGATCTTAGAACTCCATTCATTAATATCTCCTTTCATCCAGACAGCAACATTGCCTATATTGTGGCGTTCTATTCCCAGATCTGTGTTTTTCAGATAATAGAGTTGTTTCATCATGATAGTGGTGCAGAAGATGAAGCCCAGACTGATGATCAATTGTGCTATCAGTCCGAGCCGGCGGAATATTCCGCGCTGGGGACTTCCTTTTTTATTGCGAATACTACTCTGTAACGTACGGCTTCTGAAGTAATATAGAGGAATTTGTGAAATACCGAAAGATAAAACGATGACTGCCAGTATGTAAATGATGACTTCTGTATACAGCGGGGTAGCTTCTGATATCTGAGCCAGTTCTATGAAATGGGGTAAGCAGGCCTCGATGAAAGCCATGCCCAGCAGAGAACCGGCCAAGACAATCAGGTATTCGACAGATAGCAATGCGAACAACGAACGGTTGGTAGATCCACAAACCTTTCGGAGTCCCAGTTCACGACCGCGCATTCGAAGACGGCTGACAAACAGGGTCAGATAATTGAATAATGAACATACAATGACCAATACTCCTGCCATTGCAAAATAGCGAATGTAGTTGAATGAAATAACGATCTCGTCTTTTTGCAGATAATCAGAATAGCGGAGCGAAGTAATCGGGGTAAAATTCAATTTACCTAATGTATTCTCTTTCTCCTGTGAGGAAGCATCGAGGCTGCTTATCCTTTGTTGAAGAGCTGATTTGTCGGTATCCGGCAAGATGCGGACAAATATCTGTTCTGAATTGCTTTGCCAGCTTGGATGGTGGCGTGCCGGAAGCAAGGCCCCGTATGAAAGATTTGAATGTTGCGACCATCCGCTGACAACGGCACACACTTTACATGGCCGGCTTCCCAACTCAATCTCTTTTCCAAGAGGACTTTCGTTGCCGAACCATTCTTTCGCTACCGCTTCGGTTATGGCTATCTCGTTGCTCTTTTTCTTTAGAAAATTGACATTGCCTTGCAGGATACGCACATCAAACATGCGTATAAACGCAGAGTCCACCTCAATGGCCAATAAATCCCCACCTTTGTCTTTGAATCGAAGATTGGTTTTGAACGGAGATATGCCACATATATCTTCAATCTCAGATATGTTCTTCCGTAGATACTCTATAGCCGGATAAGGCATTGAGTTGCTGAGCGTGCCGTCTGTGATTGTGAGTTGTGCTCTTACCAGGTAGATGTCGTCGGCTCTCCGATGAAAGGTGTCGTATGTCATCTCGTAGCGTATCCATAGTGTAGCAAGGGCAAAGCAGGTGATTCCTACAGCTAGTCCGATAATGCTGATAATACTTTGGGTTTTATATTTCAGCAGATTGCGGAAAGCGATTTTAAAATAATGTCGTATCATTCGGGTTCTTGTTTTTACAAATAGTGTTTCAAGAAGTATGCCAAAAAGCCAACTTGTTGAAACACTATTATTTATGTGCTTGTGATATTAAAACACACTGTGTGAATTAGCACGATCATAGTGCGCATGCGCACAAAAATACAAATTTACTACTCTCCTTTCAATACTTTGGCCGGATTGATATTGGCAGCTTTCCGTATTTGCCATATCAGAGTGGCCAGTGATATGAAAGCAGTCACTATGGCGGCAATTGCAAACAGCCACCAGGATATAGGAGCTTTGTTGGCGAATCCTTCCAGATATTTCGAAATGATATACCAGGACAGAGGTGCCGAAATGATGAATGCCATTCCCAGGATAATCGAGTATTTCTTTAATAGAAGCGGATAGATCTCTTTCAGGGTAGCGCCGTTTACCTTGCGTAGTGCTATTTCACGATATCGCTGACGGATGTCGAACATGGACAATCCGAACAGTCCCAGGCAAGATATAAGAATGGCAATGATACTGAACAGGGAGTATATCTCGGCAGTTCGCTTGTCTTCCTGATACATGGTCGCTATCTCGTCTTCTAAAAAGCTGTATTCAAACTCACCTTCGCCCAGTATTTCATCGCGCAGCTTTTTCAGGAAGGCAATGGCTTCTTGCTTTTTTCCGGGAACGATTTGTGCCATCAACCGGTCTCTGTAGCTGCCCCGCGGATCTTCGTAAACGATAAAGAGCGGAGGAGTGGTTTTCGATAAATGGCCGATTTTGAAGTCCTTGATCACTCCGATAACCTGATATGGAGGATTCTTCTTCATTTCTTCGGATTTTGACAAGGACCACCACAATCTCCTTTCAGGCTGAATCAGGGCTGTTTCTATATTATCTATTTCCAGAAGTGATTTGGCCGATTCGTTGATGATCATTTTATAATCAGTCCATTGGTCGACAGAATCATTCCATAGGCGGCCTTCTTTTAGCTGAAAGCCGAACAGTTCAATATATTTATTGCTCAGGCTGCTGTAAATAACTTGCTTGAACTCGTCCCGCTGTGCATTCCGCACATTGATATAATTGTCATCCAGCTGATTCGGGTTCTCTCCATATTCCCAACGGATAAAGAGCGGGGAATGATCCATCTCTTCTTTGATGTAGGCCAGATTACTTTTCTCTCTCTGCTTCCGTCTCTCCCACTCTTCGTCTGATATATTTATATCATACGAAGAGCGTTCGGCGTATAATTGACATTGAATGATGTCCTTGGTGGTATAGTTCAGATCGGCAGACAGCATGAAGCGGACTTGCTTCGTGAAAAAGAGGGAAACAATAATAAGTACAAAGGTGATGATGTATTGAACGAATAAAAACAGCACACGGGATACGATGGAATGTCCTCCCGCATTTACCGAACGGATAGATACGGAAGGTGAAACGTAGTTGTATCTGATGAATGGATAAATAGAAGTCAATAATGGCAACAGAATCAGGATTCCTACGGATAATGTGGCACTAAATTCCGTATTGGAGGTTTGCGGTATCCGGAGCACATGTTCCATCATGCCACCGGTTATTTCGATAATGCACCAGGATATGCATAGAGCCATGCCTGTCAGGATAAAGTTTTCAGTGAAAATCTGTGCGAATACATCCTTTGCGCCGGCACCATATACTTTTTTGACTCCAAACTCTCTGGCACGCTTGAGCATCATCACCGTATAGATGTTGATGAAATTGAACAAGCCGATTATCAACAAAGCAATGGTAACAACGGCAAGTACTAAGATATTATTGTAGTTGCCTTTCCGGATATTGTTATTATAAACGCGGACAGTCTTATCGAAATAGAAATCTTTTAATGGAAAGAACTGCAGGCGGGTCGGTGCATCCATATGGCACCTTAACTTCATAAACTTCTCGTTCTTGACGTTCAGTTTCTTAAAGTCCGTTCCGGGTATCAGTTGTACCAGACTATTGCTTAAACGCGACCATGAATGTTGCAATCGTTCGGATATAATAAGGTCGAAATCTAAAAAGCTTTTCGTCGTCGGCTCTCCTATTACTCCCGTAACTGTGACGATGTCCCCTGTGCTGTAAGTCATTGTTTTCCCAATAGGATTCTCTTTTCCAAACAATCTTTCAGCCAATCGCCGGGTGATGATGGCGTCATTCGGAGACTTCAGAGATGAAATGCCGGACACGGACGGATAGGGTAATATCTGCAGAAACACACTGTCGGTCACTACGGTTTTTACATTATATATCTGTTTCCCTACTGTAATCCTATCTTCCGGAAAGTTAATCCATCGGGTACTTTTCAGGACAGACGGGTCGTTCAGCGGATCGATAAAGTTGGGGTCGTTATTTCTATCTTCATTACTGCTTATTGTCCGCCTTCCATCTTCGTACTCGATATATAGCAGATAGGTGTTTTCAAGGTCTTTGCAGAAATGATTTACGGTAACCTCCTGATGGATATACCGGAGGATGATAAGTACACAAGCCAGACTCAAGGCCAAGCCCAGTATATTGATGAATGTATATGTTCTGAAACGTGCCAGAGCCTTCCAGGCCAGCCTTATGGTTTTCATGTTTGTATGATTTTGAGTTTGATTCACCACGGAGTAACACAGAGTCTGAAAGAGTTTTAACCTCTTGCTTATTAAGATATTAAGAGAGAACTATCTCTGTGTAACCCTGTGCCATTCTGTGGTGAGTTCGATTCATTTTTATATTACTTAAGTATTAATTCTTCTGCCTCGCCAAAGGTATCATATCCTGTTGTAACGACATAATCTCCGGGCTCTAATCCTCCGGTAATTTCATATTGTTGCGGATTCTGGCGTCCGATGGTGATAGGCGTACGTACGGCTTTGGTTTTAGATGCATTGGCTTTGTAAATCCACTGTCCGCCGGTGGCCTGATAGAAGTTACCGCGTGGGATGACGATGGCTTGTTCAGGCTGTCCCAATTCAATCTGGACACGGAAACTCTTACCTACACGTACGTTATCGGGCATTTCGCCGGTGAAGACCAGATCGACGTCGAACATGCGGTCTTTTACCTCGGGCACAACTTTTGTGATGCGAAGCGGATACTTTTTACCCTGATAGTTGACAGTAGCAGGCAGTCCGGTGGTAATGCGGTCGATGTAGTATTCGCTCAATGAAGTATGGATCTTATATTGATCGAGTACTTTGATTTCGGCGATACTTTCACTGGAGCCCACCTGCTGTCCTGGAGTAACTTTCACAAAGCTCAGCTGTCCGCTGATAGGTGCTTTTACTACCAGATTGCCCAGACGCTCTGTGGCCCGTTCATACTTCTTACGCTCCCGCTCCATATCGGTTCGTATCAGATCTTTGCGGATGATGGTCACGGCCGAATCGTGGCGAAGACCTTCGCGTTGCAGTTCGGCATTCTTCACCTTGTAATTGTATTCGTCTTCCGACACTTCGAGTTGTGCTTTACTCTTGATGCCCATGCGGAATTCTTCTTTGTCCAACGTGAAACTTTTTTTCAGGCGTGCCAGTTCGTAATTGGTTTCCAGCGTCTGTTGTTTCAGGCTCAGGCTTTTCTGTTCCATTTCGATTTCTTTCTCCTGATAAGTGATGCGTTGCTTCTCCCAGTCGTCCCGCTGGTCTTCGATGCTACGCAGCAAGTCCGGATTCGAGAGGGTCAGAATTGTATCTCCTTTCTGGAGCAAACTGCCTTCCTCGGCTATGATACGCTCTACGCTTCCCGCTTCACGGGTGTTTACTTTAATGGTGAGAATAGGCTGTATCAATCCTTCCACATCGACGTATTCCATAAACTTGTCATCTTTGACTTCGGCTATCTGTATGTTTTCCGACTCGATGCGGAGCTTGCGTGGCCCGGCCGACAAAATGATGACGTAAACAAGGAAAGCGACAAATGCAATTCCTCCGGCTATGTAGAATTTATAGCGGATGTACCAGGGCTTCTTTTCAATTTTAATATCCATATTATTTTGTTTTTTCGATTTGCAGTTTATAATTCCGGTCAGTCTATCAGCAGGTCATAATTCTCGGTAAGCGGCGTTTTGCCTTCAAAGTCGAAAAGAGTAAGGCTGCGCAACGTGTAATACAGACTCCAGTAGTTGTAAAGAGCCGTTATGTAGTTGCGGCGTGCCTGGTCCTTCTCGGTGATGGAAGCGTTTAGATCGAGAATGGTAGACTTGCCCAGCAGATAAAGTTTGCGGGCCACGTCGCTGCGTCGTTGAGCTGTTTCATCGGTTCGCGCGGCTATTCTGACCCGCTGGGCCTGAAGATTAAATTGTTTCACCAGTTTGCGTATGTTTAGTTCGAAATCGGTCTTGTCTTGTTCCACCTGTGTGTACACAAGGTCGCGGTTGGAGCGTGCCACGCGCACTTTGCCCTTGCCCCGTCCCCAGTCGAGGATGGGCAGTGCTACACTCAGGCTGACGTACTGCTGGTCCAATGGCCTCTTGTAGGCGCTTCCCAGCTTGTCGGCAGTTTGTGTCAGGCCGAAACGCAGATAAATATCCGCTTTCAGTCCGGCATTGGCACGGGCGTACGACACGTTGCTTTCGCCTCCAGTTTCCGGCGTATCATGTTTTGTATTTCCGGACTGTTTTCGTTGGCCAGTAATAAGGCTTCGTGCAGTTCTACACTGAAGTCGGGTACGTGGTCGTTGATTTTCACCTTGAGTTCCTCGTCACTCTGAATGCCCAGATACGAGCGTAGCTCCTGCATGCAGTTGTCCATCTCGATACGGGCATTCATTCGGTTGGTTTCTTCGGTCAGTTTGTTCAGTTCCAGTTGCAGCATTTCGTTTTCGGTGATGGTACCGATGTTGTAGCGTCCCTGGGCATATTGATAGAGTGTGTCTGCGTTAGCGTAATTGGTAGTGGCGGTTTCGTAATTGCTCTGTGCGGTGGCAAGGTTAAAGAATTTTTGAGTAGCACGCGTGGCTACCAGTTCCAGTGTTTCTACATACGATTTCTTTGCTTCCCGGTAGCGGACCGGTTCGATGCGGCGATCCCACTTCAGGCTGTTATATCCGAAGAGCGACTGACGATAGCCTATATTAATAGGTGAAGTCTGCCAGGCTGTCGTGTGGTCGCTGAAGATATCCATTCGTTGTGCTGCCGTTTCCACAAACAGTGAACCGCCGGTCCATGGAATGTTCTGTGTTAAATTCAGAGTAAGGTCGGTGCTGAGCATGTTTTGTTCTACAAACTTCACGGTTCCGTCTCCCAGTGTTACCTTATTGATAGCCCGGTTCAGGTTCGGGTCCGAGGTCAGGCTCAAGGCAGGCAGATAGTTCGCCCTGTAATATTTATAGTTCCAGTAGGCTGAGCGGAAACTGTGGCGTGCGGTTTGTGCGTCGGGTGACTGAAGCTTGGCAAGCTTTACGGTTTCGTCCAGCGAGAGCTCCATCGTGCGTTCCTGTGCAGTTGCCGGAAAGATATAACTGCATCCGGCAATGATAAGTATCGTTTTCAAGTTCATTGTGCATTTCTTTTTCTATAAACCATTCAAAAGCCGTGCCATACGTGTAATATTTTGTTTATTAGTAGTTTGCATCTTTATTCCCTATTGCTTTCGTGTGCATATACGCACAAAAATAGTGCGAATTAGCACACACAACACATGGATATAATATGTACCTTTGCCCTCAGGCTAAAGGTAAGTGAATATATCCGGCTTACTTTAGCATCATTACATGGTAAGATAAGATGTACGAGATGTATAACCGGTACACGACGAGTTGTACAACTGGTGCATGACGAGATGTACAACTGGTACACGACGAGTTGTACAACTGGTATATCCTATCCTTTAAAGGAAAGTAAATTAGCTCGTAATATAACATGGAACAGCTTGGAAAAATATTAATTGTAGACGATAACGAGGATGTGTTGTTCGCCCTCAATCTATTGCTCGAACCTTATACTGAGAAGATTAAGGTGGCTACTACTCCCGATCGCATCGAACACTTCATGACTACGTTCGGTCCGGACATCATTTTGCTCGATATGAACTTCAGTCGTGATGCCATCAGTGGGCAGGAAGGATTTGAGAGTCTGGAACAGATTCTGAAGATCGATCCGCAGGCCATTGTGATTTTTATGACGGCTTATGCCGATACGGACAAGGCTGTGCGTGCCATCAAAGCAGGTGCAACGGACTTTATCCCCAAACCATGGGAAAAAGAGAAACTGCTGGCTACACTCTCTTCGGGCATGAAACTCCGGCAGTCACGTCATGAAGTGAATATGCTGAAGGAGCAGGTAGAAGTGCTGAGCGGACAGGGTGGACCCGAAAATGAGATTATCGGTGAATCGGAGGCTATGCAAGAGGTGTTTTCAACCATCAACAAGTTAAGCGAGACGGATGCCAATATCCTGATTCTGGGTGAAAACGGTACCGGAAAAGATGTGATTGCCCGCTTGCTGTACCGTTGTTCTCCCCGATACGGTAAACCGTTTGTAACGATCGACCTGGGCAGTATTCCCGAACAGTTGTTCGAAAGCGAATTATTCGGATACGAGAAAGGTGCTTTCACCGACGCACGCAAAGCAAAGGCGGGACGCATGGAAGTGGCGACAGGGGGTACTCTGTTTCTGGATGAAATAGGTAACCTTTCGCTCCCTATGCAATCGAAACTGCTCACTGCGATAGAGAAAAGGCAGATCAGCCGGTTAGGCTCTACTCAGTCGGTACCTATCGATGTCCGCCTGATCTGTGCGACGAATGCCGATATCAGGGCAATGGTGGATGAAGGTAACTTCCGTCAGGATCTGCTCTATCGCATCAATACGATAGAAATTCATATTCCTCCTCTACGGGAGCGTGGTAACGATGTCATTCTGCTGGCCGAGTTCTTTTTAGAGCGCTATGCCCGCAAATATAAGAAGGAGATGCACGGGCTGACGCGCGAGGCAAAGAATAAGTTACTGAAGTATAATTGGCCGGGCAATGTACGCGAGTTGCAACATACCATAGAGCGTGCCGTGATTTTGGGTGACGGCTCCCTGCTGAAGCCTGAGAACTTTCTTTTCCACTCTTCTGTCCGGCAAAAGAAAGAGGAAGAGGTACTCAATCTGGAATTGCTGGAACGGCAAGCGGTAGAGAAAGCCATGCGCGTTGAGCGAGGGGAACATCACCCGGGCAGCCGAGTATCTTGGTATCACCCGTTTTGCTCTTTATCGTAAACTTGAAAAACTGGGCTTATGAAACGCTATTCCATCAGTGTGGTGCTGCACATTCTATTGTTGGTGGTGCTCTCCATCGGAGGATACTTGCTGTTCTGTTACGAATTATGGTTCAGCACTCTGATTGTGGGCATCCTGCTGATCGCTACAGGCGTTCATCTCTATTCCATCCAGATGAAATTGGCAGGCATGATGAGACGACTGACAGACTGCATCCGCTTCAATGACATGACGCAGAACTTTCAGCCGCCGTTTAAAAGCAAGATGATGGTTGAACTGGCGGACGAACTCTCTCAGACACTTAGGTTGTTCCGCGGACGCCTGCTCGAGGAAGAGATCAAGCACCAGTATTACGAGAACCTTTTAAATAAGGTAGATACGGCTGTGGTGGTGACTGACCGTTCGGGCCGAGTGGAATGGATGAACCGTGCGGCCGTAGCACTGGTCGGACAAGAATCCCGGTTGCCTCAGGAGTGGCTGACCACCTCCTGGAACGAGACGCAGGTGGTACGTATCCGGCAGCAAGGAGCCTCGGTAGAGATGGCGGTATCATGTACTTTGTTTGCCGCACAAAATAAGGAAAGGCTGTTGGTCAGCCTGAAAAACATCCATTCGGTATTGGAACGTAACGAGATGGAAGCCTGGCAGAAGTTGATACGGGTATTGACCCATGAAATAATGAACTCTATCACTCCTATCATTTCATTATCCGAAACATTGAGTGAACGCGGAATACCCGAACGGCTCAGTGAGAAAGAATACGGAGTGATGTTGCAAGCCATGCAGACCATCCATCGGAGAAGTAAAGGGCTGCTCGGTTTTGTGGAAAACTACCGTCGGTTGACTCGTATCCCCACTCCTGCCCGCACATTGGTAGCGGTGGACGAACTCTTTTCCGACCTAAGGAAACTCTTCCCTGATTCGTTCATTCATTTAATAACACACAGGGGCCACTCTGTACATTGATCGTGCCCAGATAGAGCAGGTGCTGATCAATCTGATTAAAAATGCCAAAGAGTCCTGCGGACAAAATACTGCACCGCAGATAGAAGTAGAGTTGGAACAGGTCCCCGGAAAAGTTTGCAGTCTCACGGTGCGTGACAACGGCGAAGGCATTCTTCCGGAAGTGATAGACAAAGTATTTGTTCCGTTCTTTACGACCAAGCCATCGGGGTCCGGCATCGGACTTAGTTTATGTAAGCAGATCATGAATCTGCATGGACATGCATTACAGTCTCCTCAGAGATAGGGAAAGGAAGCTGCTTTACACTGATGTTTCCGGGAAGATAGGGCTGTTAACCCCATCCAATCCGCTCATGTCCGGATTGAGTTCTTTACTGCGTCGCGCACTTCTTTCTTGGTGGCTTCTGCTGTAGGTTCCGGTTTGCTGTACGGGAACTTTGTCTTTAAGCACTTTTCAGCCTTTTTGTTCTTCTGATGAAGTTTTCTTTCGGTATTCATAAGTCCGATCTCCTTTTTTATTAATTTGGTTCACTATGTTTTAGTTATTTTCTGTTTCTAATTCTTTGATTTCTTTGTTGAGGAACACTGATAATATGGTTCTTACGACGACAATACCTCCCAGAATAATCAGTTCGTTCATTGTAGGTTCCAATACCGTTTTCAATATGTCCGAAGCGATAAGGAACTCCAACCCCAATAGCAGGTAAGTGCCGAACACGGCTCTCAACTTTCGGATATTGGTCGGGGTGTAAGCTCCGGTTATTCTCTTCAGTTCATTGATAATGAAAGAAATAATGGAATAAGCGCGCCATAAGTTACGATTAGCAAACTGATGACGCTGATGATAGTAGCAAGTAGATTTAAAAATTGTGTAAGCATAAGAGTTGTTATTTAGGTAATGAATAAAGCGGGTTACCTGTTTCGTCTACTTCGGTCCGGTCCTTTACGCTGACGCAAGGAATGGAAACAGAACTGTCTATAAACAAGGCTATGCTGGCAAGGGCAATAAGCCGTATCGGTTTGGGAGTTTTCAATCTCATGACATTCGTTTTAATAGTGATATTTCTGTATTATACATTTGAAACGGCATTTAGTTCACTGTTTTCGGAAATATAACTTGAAATACCGCTTTAAAATCTATCTAATAGTATCAAACTTCATTAACACGGAGAACTTTTTCTATTTTTTATTGTCTTTATAGCATAATAATAAAATGTAGAACATATGGCAAAAGTAATTAACAGAGATGTACCTATCGCAGAAGAGAATACCACTCTTACCGGCCAGCCGGCAACAAATATGTATGACGACTGGAGTGAAGAGATGGAAGACCGTGCAGACAATGTGTATGATGATACCAAAAAGAAATCTGCCGGCAACAAAAAGTCAAAGGAGAAGAAGCTCAAGGAGATAGATGAAGTAGTAAAAGAGGATCTTGAGTAACTGTTCTCTGTCGTTTGTTTGGTAAAAGAGTCCCGATTCCATCAGAACCGGACTCTTTTAATGAGTAATCCTCTTTTTTTATTTCATATTCAAATATATGACGGACAGGGTGTTAAAAAATAAATATCAAAAAAACGTTCCTCCACTATTGTATATTAAAAAATAGTCCCTATCTTTGCACCGCTTTTGAAAGGAACTTCCCTATAAAACGGGGTGTAGCGCAGTCCGGTTAGCGCACCTGCTTTGGGAGCAGGGGGTCGTGGGTTCGAATCCCGCTACCCCGACAAAAATGAAGTTCTTGTGAAAAAAGCACTCGGGGTGTAGCGCAGTCCGGTTAGCGCACCTGCTTTGGGAGCAGGGGGTCGTGGGTTCGAATCCCGCTACCCCGACAGGAAATAAGAGTAATCACACATGTCAATGTGGTTACTCTTATTTCATTTTGTGCTATGGTGGAATTCCGATAATACGGAATGATGCAACTGGAACAGAGCGACGCCTTTTACATTTTCAAATAAAACTCCCGGGTTAATTTAATGTATTCATCACTGTAGCGGTGGCGAGAAACTTCTGTTAATAATTTCTCTTCTTTGCAGTCTTGTTTTATAAATGTAAATGAGATCAAGGTACGTTTGGGGGGTGCTCCCGGTTTAGTGATGACCAAGAGCTGGCGGGATGGATACAGGCCTTGTGAAGATGCGATGTCTTTAAAAGAATCACTTGCATCCATCGGTATGACTACTGTAAAAGTACCATTTGGCGAAAGTAAATTCGATACTCCCTTCAGCAACTCTTCATAAGACAGGTTATCGTTATGTCGGGCTGTGTTGCGCTGGCTGTCCGGACACTTCAGGGAGTCTGTGAAATATGGAGGATTTGATACGATTGTATCATATTTCAGGCTATTATTCTTATTGCTGTATAACCTGAAATCCTGGCAAACGACTTCTATCCTGCTTCCCCAAGGTGAACGGGTGATATTCTCTGCAGCCTGTTGTGCGGCTGTTCCGTTTATTTCAAGAGCAATAACGGAAGCGGAACAGCGTTGGGCCAGCATAAGTGCCACCAATCCGGTACCGGTACCAATATCAAGAATACGTGCCGAGGACTCTACCGGGGTCCAAGCTCCGAGCAGGACACCGTCTGTGCCTACTTTCATGGCACATTTATCGTGCCAGACAGTAAACTGTTTAAACTGAAAAAAAGGTTGGCTCATTTAGCTAAGAAATAATTAAGTTCGCCAAAAATAGGTAAATATTGTGATATGACATTCCGTCCACATTATTATTTGGCATTGTTTTTGTGTTTTTATCGAATAGATGTTTTATTCTTAATGAAGAATCGATTAACTTTGCGAACGTTTTATGTTCGCTGATATGACATAAACTAATTTATACGAAATGAAGAAAGAAAGATATTTAAGAGAGATGGATGACCAGAATGATAACGCATTTTCATTAATTGCCGATTTTGACGGAAACGAAGATCAAGTGTTTGACATAAAGGTTGGTGAAACTCTTCCGGTACTCCCCCTCCGTAATATGGTATTGTTCCCCGGAGTATTTATGCCTGTTTCTGTTGGCAGAAAATCATCTTTGAGATTGGTGAGGGAAGCCGATAAGAAAAAATCCTATATTGCAGTAGTTTGCCAGAAAATGGCGGAAACGGACGAGCCGGCATTTGAGGACTTGCACCCGATCGGAACCATAGGTAAGATTGTGCGTGTACTCGAAATGCCCGACCAGACAACAACAGTCATTATTCAGGGAATGAAACGCCTGGAGCTGAAGAATATTACTGAAACACATCCGTACCTGAAGGGTGAAGTGAACATTATTGAAGAAGAAATTCCTTCAAAAGATGATAAGGAGTTTCAGGCATTGGTGGAAACCTGCAAGGATTTGACAATACGATATATTAAATCATCGGACACTTTACATCAGGAATCAGCGTTTGCCATCAAAAACCTGACGAACCACATGTTCCTGGTGGACTTTATCTGTACGAACCTTCCGTTGAAGAAGGACGAGAAAATCGAACTGTTGCGCATTGATTCGTTGCGTGAACGTACCTATCGGTTGCTTGAAATCCTGAATCGTGAAGTGCAGTTGGCCGAAATAAAGGCATCTATCCAGATGCGTGCCCGTGAGGATATTGACCAACAGCAACGTGAGTATTTCCTGCAGCAGCAGATTAAAACGATTCAGGACGAACTGGGTGGCGGTGGCCAGGAACAGGAAATAGAAGAGATGCGCCAAAAGGCAGAACACATGAAGTGGAGTACCGAAGTGCGGGAAACTTTCCTGAAAGAGCTTGCCAAGCTGGAACGTACCCATCCTCAATCGCCGGATTACAGTGTGCAGTTGAATTATCTGCAGACAATGCTCAATCTGCCGTGGGGAGTTTATACTACCGACAATTTAAACCTAAAGAATGCCGAGAAAACGCTGAATAAGGATCATTACGGTCTGGAGAAAGTAAAGGAACGCATTCTGGAACATTTAGCCGTACTTAAATTGAAGGGTGACATGAAGTCTCCTATTATCTGTTTATACGGCCCTCCGGGAGTTGGTAAGACTTCACTGGGAAAATCGATTGCCGCAGCCTTGAAGCGGAAATATATCCGTATGTCATTGGGAGGTGTGCACGATGAAGCGGAAATTCGCGGACACCGTAAAACTTATATCGGTGCAATGCCGGGACGTATTATCAAAAACCTGATTAAAGCGGGTTCTTCGAATCCGGTATTTATTCTGGATGAAATAGATAAAGTGAGCGCTGACCGTCAGGGAGATCCTTCATCGGCTTTGCTTGAAGTGCTTGATCCGGAACAAAATACGGCTTTCCATGATAATTTCCTGGATGTGGATTACGACTTGTCCAAAGTGATGTTTATTGCTACGGCAAACAACTTGAATACCATTCCCGGACCATTACTCGATCGAATGGAACTGATTGAAGTGAGTGGTTATATCACAGAAGAAAAAGTGGAAATAGCACGAAAGCATTTAGTGCCGAAGGAGTTGGAAGCAAACGGAATGAAGAAGACCGACATTAAAATTCCAAAAGATACGCTGGAAGCTATTATCGAATCGTACACACGTGAAAGCGGTGTGCGTGAGTTGGAAAAGAAAATCGGTAAGATTCTTCGTAAATCGGCCCGCCAATATGCAACAGATGGTTTCTTCTTAAAAACAGAAATCAAACCGACTGATTTGTATGACTTCCTAGGTGCTCCGGAATATACTCGTGATAAATATCAAGGCAATGATTATGCCGGTGTGGTGACAGGATTGGCATGGACAGCCGTTGGAGGTGAAATCTTATTTGTTGAGACCAGTCTGAGCCGCGGCAAGGGCGGACGTCTCACATTAACCGGAAATTTGGGTGAAGTGATGAAAGAGTCTGCTATGCTGGCACTTGAGTATATCAAAGCACATGCTTCACTCTTAAATCTGGATGAAGAGATCTTTGATAACTGGAACATCCATGTCCATGTCCCCGAAGGAGCTATTCCGAAAGACGGTCCGTCGGCGGGTATCACAATGGCTACTTCGTTGGCTTCTGCTTTGACACAACGTAAGGTGAAGGCTAATCTGGCTATGACCGGGGAAATCACGTTACGTGGCAAGGTACTTCCGGTAGGTGGTATTAAGGAGAAGATTCTGGCAGCTAAGCGTGCCGGCATCAAAGAAATTATTATGAGTGCCGAGAACAAAAAGAATATTGACGAAATACAGGATATATATCTGAAAGGACTGACTTTCCATTATGTGAATGATGTAAAAGAGGTCTTTGCCATTGCATTGACTCAAGAGAAGGTTGCCGATGCCATTGATTTATCCGTAAAGAAAGCCAACCAGGAATGACATTCGAATTACAATATACAGACGCAAAAAGTAATGCCCGTGCCGGTCTGATTACAACAGACCACGGGCAAATACAAACCCCTATATTTATGCCGGTAGGTACAATCGGCAGTGTGAAAGGAGTGCATCAGACTGAATTGAAAGAGGATATTCAGGCACAGATCATTCTGGGAAATACATATCATCTTTATTTGCGGCCGGGACTGGATGTACTCGAAAAAGCCGGTGGATTGCATAAGTTCAATGGATTCGACCGTCCGATGCTGACCGATAGTGGTGGTTTTCAGGTGTTCTCTTTGTCCGGTATCCGTAAATTGCGTGAAGAAGGGGCCGAATTCCGTTCGCATATTGATGGCAGCAAGCATATCTTTACTCCTGAAAAGGTTATGGATATCGAACGTATCATAGGTGCCGACATCATGATGGCATTTGACGAATGCCCGCCGGGGATTCGGATTATGCATATGCCAAAAAGTCATTGGGATTGACACACCGCTGGCTCGACAGATGCATTCAACGATTCAATGAGACGGAACCTAAATATGGTTATAGCCAGTCTCTTTTTCCTATCGTGCAAGGATGTGTATACCCCGACCTGCGTAAACAATCTGCAGAATACATAGCTTCGAAAGATGCAGACGGTAATGCCATTGGCGGACTTGCCGTAGGCGAACCGGTAGATAAGATGTACGAGATGATTGAGTTGGTGAACGAGATACTTCCCAAGGACAAACCACGTTATCTGATGGGAGTCGGCACACCGGTTAATATTCTTGAGGGTATTGAACGTGGAGTAGATATGTTCGACTGTGTGATGCCTACCCGTAACGGACGAAACGGAATGTTGTTTACGAAAGACGGTATCATGAACATGCGTAATAAAAAATGGGAAGCAGACTTCTCTCCTATTGAAGCTGACGGTGCTTCGTATGTAGACACATTGTACAGCAAAGCATACTTGCGTCATTTATTCCATGCGCAGGAGTTGCTGGCCATGCAGATTGCGTCTATCCACAATCTGGCGTTTTATTTGTGGCTGGTAGGAGAAGCACGCAAGCACATTATCGCAGGAGACTTTTCAACCTGGAAACCTATGATGGTGAAAAGAGTGTCAACAAGACTATAAATTTATGAGAAGCAATCGGTTTATTAAACGCCTGGACTTATATATCATCAAGAAATTCTTGGGGACGTATGTATTTGCTATTGCATTGATTATCTCCATCGCAGTAGTATTCGACTTCAACGAGAAGATGGATAAGTTTATGGAACGGAGTGCGCCGTGGTCGGCAATCATCTTCGATTACTACATGAACTTTATTCCATATTTCGCGAATCTGTTCAGTCCGTTGTTTGTATTTATTGCTGTCATATTCTTCACCTCTAAACTGGCTGAGAACTCCGAGATTATTGCAATGTTTTCTACCGGTATGAGTTTTAAACGTATGTTGCGTCCTTACATGATATCGGCCGGTATCATTGCGATTTCTACCTTTATATTAGGATCGTATGTGATTCCAAGAGGCAGTGTGACTCGTCTGGACTTTGAAGATAAATACGTGAAAAAGAAAAAGACCACTTATGTACACAATATACAGTTGGAGATAGACACAGGCGTGATTGCTTATATTGATAACTATCAGGATTACAATAAGACAGGAAACCGTTTTTCGCTGGATAAATTCGTAGATAAGAAACTGGTATCCCATTTGACTGCCCGTAGCATTACTTATGATACTACTGCGGTTAATAAATGGACCATTAAGGATTATATGATTCGTAATCTCGACGGATTAAAGGAAACTATTGTCCGTGGAGATAAGATGGATTCCATTATACCGATGGAACCTGCCGATTTCATGATTATGCGTAATCAACAGGAAATGTTGACCAGCCCTCAGCTTAGTGCATATATAGATAAGCAGAAACAAAGGGGTATTGCCAATATCAAAGAGTTTGAAATAGAGTATCATAAACGAATTGCCATGTCATTTGCATCATTCATCCTGACTGTGATCGGAGTATCTCTTTCTTCAAGAAAAACAAAGGGGGGAATGGGATTGCATTTGGGAATAGGACTTGGACTGAGCTTTTCATATATCCTGTTCCAGACCGTGGCATCTACTTTTGCGGTAAATGGAAATATGCCTCCGATGATCGCCATGTGGATTCCTAATTTACTGTATGCGCTGATTGCATTTTACCTATATAGAAAGGCTCCCAAATAATGGATTGCATTTGAATTCAAAGGGTCTAAAAATAAGAATTTCCGCCTGCTCCTGTGAAATCCACAAGTGCGGGCGGAATTTTTTGTTGTATTCATTTCCTCTTTTGTCTCGTTCCCGGGATCGAAATCCTGTTGGGAACCCCCACTCTCTTCTTACGCTTTAAAATCAACCTTTGATTTTGTTTGCATAAGCAGAAAGTTCTGCAGCAGAGATGTTTTTGGCTATAATCACACCATTTCCATCCAATAAATAGTTAGTGAAACCCCGGTTTAAACGGTATTTCTTAAACAAGCCGGAGTTTTCGCCTTTAGTTTCCGCGAAACAGGTGGGCGTAACTATTTGGTCCTTACGAATGGTTTCCTGAAATACCGACTGGTATTCGTCAAATGAAACGGAAACCATTTCCACATCTTGAGAAGTTGATCGAAGCGCATTGCTCAAACTTGCGTTTTGCATCCGGGACTGTGCATCGTAACTTGCCCAAAAACTAAGCAGCACATATTTACCTTTTAAGTCGGTCAAATCAAAATTGTACTGTGCATCTGACGTAGATTCGATTGTGAAATCAGGGGCTACGTCACCCACATTCAAACCTCCGGTGGGTTTGTCTTTTTCTACGAAAGAAGTCAAGGAACTAATTAGTAATACAACAAAAATCCATTTTACATGCCTCATGTAATTCGGTTTTAGTTAATACTATCCGGGACTGTCCTCTAAAACAGTGGTCTCTCCCCGAAACATCGTCTTTTTAGGCACAACAGAGAGGAATCTGTTGACTGTCAAGGCCTTTAATTCAGAAACCGGGTGCAAAGGTAAGTAAATATTATTCCAACTTCCAAATAAACAAGTAATTTTCTCTCTTTTTAAGTGCAGTTTTTTATGTTATTTAGCATAAATACTGGGAATTTTCCCCTACTTTTGAAGGATACTTAATGAACATTCAGCTATGCAACCATCAAAAACAGAATTAATTCTGATTCGTATTACCGGTGAAGATCGTCCGGGACTTACAGCCTCCGTAACAGAGATATTGGCAAAATACGATGCCACTATCCTGGATATTGGTCAGGCAGATATTCATAACACCCTTTCACTGGGCATTCTCTGTATGACTGAGGAACAACTCTCGGGATTTATGATGAAAGAGTTGCTTTTTAAGGCATCTTCCTTGGGAGTAACCATTCGTTTCTATCCGATTACCGAAGAAGAGTATGAAAGCTGGGTGAATATGCAAGGTAAGAACCGCTATATCCTTACATTGCTGGGACGTAAACTTACGGCTCGTCAGATTGCGGCGGTTACCCGTATTTTAGCCGAGCAGGACATGAATATTGATGCCATCAAACGTCTGACCGGACGTATTCCATTGGATGAGCGTAAAATGCATACCCGAGCCTGTATTGAATTCTCGGTTCGCGGTACTCCCCGGGATAAAGAAGCTATGCAGGGACAGTTGATGAAATTGGCCAGTGAACTTGAAATGGATTTCTCTTTCCAGTTGGATAATATGTATCGCCGTATGCGCCGCCTGATCTGTTTCGATATGGACTCTACATTAATAGAAACCGAAGTAATTGACGAACTTGCTATACGTGCCGGTGTAGGTGCTGAAGTAAAAGCAATTACGGAACGTGCCATGAGGGGAGAAATTGACTTTACGGAAAGTTTTCGTGAGCGGGTTGCACTGCTGAAAGGACTGGACGAATCTGTAATGCAGGAAATTGCCGAGAGTCTGCCAATAACTGAAGGGGTGGATCGCTTGATGTATGTTCTGAAGAAGTATGGTTATAAGATTGCTATCCTTTCGGGAGGTTTCACCTACTTTGGACAGTATTTGCAGAAGAAATACGGTGTTGATTATGTATATGCCAATGAACTTGAGATTGTAGACGGTAAGCTGACGGGGCGTTATTTGGGAGATGTGGTAGATGGAAAGCGTAAAGCGGAACTGCTGCGATTGATCGCTCAGGTAGAAAAAGTAGATATCGCTCAAACCATTGCTGTTGGGGATGGAGCTAATGATCTTCCTATGTTGGGAATTGCCGGTCTTGGCATTGCCTTTCATGCAAAACCCAAAGTTGTGGCCAATGCCAAACAATCTATTAATACGATTGGGCTTGATGGCGTACTTTACTTCCTGGGATTTAAGGACTCTTATTTGAATATGTAAGAGTGGAAAGAATAAAAGAACCCGAAAAATTTGTACTACGTAGTGAATTTTCTATCTTTGCGAGCAAATAAAATAAACGATGAAGTTTTCCGAATTACAATTAAATGACAATGTACTTGAAGCACTCGACGCTATGCGTTTTGAGGAATGTACTCCTATACAAGAACAAGCGATCCCAGTAATACTCGAAGGTAGAGATTTAATCGCTGTAGCGCAGACAGGAACCGGTAAGACGGCTGCCTTTTTGTTGCCTATATTGAATAAATTGTCGGAAGGTGGACATCCGGAAGATGCCATCAACTGTGTGATTATGTCACCTACCCGTGAACTGGCCCAACAAATAGATCAACAAATGGAGGGCTTCTCTTATTTTATGCCTGTTTCAAGTGTGGCTGTTTACGGAGGAAATGACGGAATACTTTTGAGCAGCAGAAAAGGCTTGATGCTTGGTGCCGATGTGGTTATAGCTACACCGGGACGCCTGATTGCACATCTGAGTCTGGGATACGTTGATTTATCCCGGGTTTCTTATTTTATTCTTGATGAAGCAGACCGTATGCTTGATATGGGGTTCTACGAGGATATTATGCAGATCGTAAAATATTTGCCAAAAGAACGCCAGACGATTATGTTTTCCGCTACCATGCCAGCTAAGATTCAGCAATTGGCCAATACTATCCTGAATAACCCTGCTGAAGTCAAACTGGCCGTATCGAAACCTGCTGAAAAAATTGTTCAGGCTGCTTATGTCTGTTACGAAAATCAGAAATTGGGTATTGTAAGAAGCTTGTTTGCGGAAGAGGTGCCCGAAAGAGTTATCATTTTTGCATCTTCAAAGATAAAAGTAAAAGAAGTGGCAAAGGCGCTGAAAATGATGAAGTTGAATGTTGGAGAAATGCATTCTGATCTTGAGCAGGTACAGCGTGAATTTATTATGCATGAATTCAAATCGGGACGTATCAATATTTTGGTCGCTACAGACATTGTATCCAGAGGGATAGATATTGATGATATCCGGTTGGTGATTAATTTCGATGTTCCACATGACAGTGAAGATTATGTTCACCGCATCGGACGTACTGCACGTGCGAACAATGATGGAGTTGCCCTCACGTTTGTGAATGAGAAAGAACAAACTAATTTTAAGAATATCGAGAATTTCCTCGAAAAAGAAATTTATAAGATACCGGTACCGGCTGAATTGGGGGAAGCTCCTCAATATAATCCTCGTTCGTATACTAACGCAGGAAGAGGAGGAAGAAACTTCCGGAACGGAAATAGAAAAAATAATAACGGTGGACGTTCTACGGCACCCAGATCGGGCAGAAGATAAGCGTAAAGCTTTTCTGCCCTTTTCTCTTAATACTCTTTTTACTATTTGTAATTCTTCGGTCAGGTCGGTTTATTTATATTTTGCAGCCGTTATATTTAGTTTTCCATCGAAACTGATGGTAAGATTCACAAGATTGCATACCGGACTTTCCGGAATACAGACGAGTGCTTGATAATGATAGCCTTTGCGGTCAATTCCTGTAAAATTCATATCAGATAGAATGGCCTGTTGCAGAAAATCTGTTGGAATTACATCTACAAACATTTGCTTGGTAATGTCCTTGGCATATAAACTTTTTTTGCCTTCATACACACATATATGCATTACATTGTCATAGTAAATATTGTCCATACTGATACCATCTTCCGAATAAGTTGTTTTCACTACTTTCATTTGTGAGGGGTTGATGTATACATAGGCTCTGTAGCGGACGCCATCGAACATTACCACACTGTCCTTCTTAGTGACTTCTGTATAGGTCGGAATAATTTCAACCGACTTAAAGGAGAATGCCAATGTATCATTAGGATCTTCCGACTTATGGAGCTTGATAATATTATCAGCCAGAGAATGGAACCAAAAAGAATATTCACTCTGCTTGTCAATTTGATAGTGGGTTACGTCTTTGCCATAGGTATAGAGCGTGTCTTTTAGGATTTTGAAATAAACCGGAGCACTTTGAGCATCGGAATAATAAATCGTATCTCCTATTATGCGCATCAAGGGAGTTTCAGTTTCATCATCAAGCCAAATGCCTTGGAGAATCTCTTTGGCCTTGGGGTCTTCATTTTCTTCAGAGGGCTGTTGTCCTTTGCCATTATTGCATGCTACGAATAAGACCGTCAGTAACAATGTTGCAATGTACTTTATCATCTGTTTAATTTTGTGCAAAATTACTCATTTATATCGATAAAGATATAAAAAAAGAGCTGAAAAGTAAATTGGGGGTTACAAAAAAACTCTTAACTTTTCAGCTCTGTTATCAGGTTTGTGAGGATGCGGTGGTATAAGGTATTATTTGCCGATACAATGGTAAATAAAACCCTGTTCTTCCATTTCTTTTTTATCATAAATGTTACGTCCGTCCATGACTACCTGTTGTGACATTGTTTTTTTCACAACGGCCCACGAAGGCAGACGAAATTCTTTCCATTCGGTTACCAGCATCAAAGCATCAGCATCCAAAACCGCATCATACATGTCGCGTGCATAGTATATGGTTTCGCCGATTCGTCTTTTACATTCATTTGCTGCTGCGGGATCATAGGCCCGTACTTTGCAGCCGGCTTTCAACAGTTTGTCAATTAGGACCAATGCAGGTGCTTCGCGCATATCATCTGTTTCCGGTTTGAATGCCAATCCCCACAATGCAACTGTTTTACCTTCCAGATTTCCATTATATTGTTTTACCAGTTTGTCGAATAACAGGCTTTTCTGATTTTCGTTCACTTCTTCTACTGCCTGTAACACACGCATCTGATATCCATTCTGTTCTGCTGTCTTTATCAAAGCTTTTACGTCTTTGGGGAAACATGACCCACCATAACCAATGCCTGGATAAAGGAACTTACGTCCGATACGGGTATCCGAACCGATACCGCTACGCACCATATTTACATCAGCTCCTACTAACTCACACAGATTAGCGATGTCGTTCATGAAACTGATACGAGTAGCCAACATTGAGTTTGCGGCATATTTGGTCATTTCGGCAGAGGGAATATCCATGAATATCACGCGGAAATTATTTAGCATGAATGGCTTATATAGCTTAGTCATTAATTTTTCTGCACGTTCCGATTCCACACCGATTACAACACGGTCAGGACTCATAAAGTCATTGACTGCATTACCCTCTTTCAGAAACTCAGGATTGGAAGCTACATCAAATTCTATTTTGGCACCCCGTTTGTCTAATTCTTCCTGAATAGCATTACGAACTTTGCATGCTGTACCTACAGGTACGGTACTTTTGGTGACTACAAGTTTGTATTTCTTCATGTTTTGTCCAATGGTACGTGCCACAGCGAGTACATAACTCAAATCAGCACTTCCATCTTCATCAGGTGGGGTTCCGACAGCAGAGAACACTACTTCTACATCATCCAGGCAACTTTCCAGTGAAGTCGTAAATTTTAGTCGACCGGCTTTGGTATTGCGGATGACCATTTCTTCCAATCCATTTTCATAAATGGGGATAATCCCCTTTTTAAGCGCCTCTATTTTTTCGCTGTTGGTGTCAACACAAGTAACATCCACGCCAATTTCCGCAAAACAGGTTCCTGTGACCAAACCTACGTATCCGGTTCCGACAATTGCAATTTTCATGTTCTTTTATTTATTGAGGGTTTCTATTCAAAATATTCTGCTTCCCGAAAGGCTCCTGCCTGCTTGTCTTTCTCTGACATGACAAGTTGAGAATCGGCAATAGGCCAGTCGATAGCCAATGCCGGATCATTGTATAGGATAGAAGCCTCAGATTGGGGGATATATTATCTACCTTATAAGTAAAGATAGCTATTTCTGCTTTTCACTAAAACCATGGGCAAACCCACGGGGAATAAAAAGCTGGCGTTTATTTTCGTCGCTTAACAATACGCTGATATGCTTTCCAAATGTAGGTGATGACTTTCTTAAATCGACAGCCACATCCAGCACTTCACCTTTGATGACACGCACTAGTTTGGCTTGGCTATAGGCTCCTTTTTGATAATGGAGTCCGCGTAACGTGCCGAATGAAGATTGAGATTCATTATCTTGTATAAAATTTATCTGTCCGATAGTAGCATCAAATTCCTGTTGCTTGAATGCTTCCATGAAATATCCGCGCGGATCGAAAAAAATCTTCGGTTCAATGATCCACACACCATCTATTTCTGTTTGTATATAATTCATTCGTTTCTGATGATATTATTAAGTAGCGCAAAAGTAGGCATTTTTTCTAATATGACAGTTATAGATGGCTAAGAAAGGAAGCCAGCGTTTAGCATTTGTTAATAATAAAATGTGCGGTTTTATGGCATATCTTGAATTAATCAGTTAATTTTGCACACATGATTGAATTGGCACAGCATATTGAAGTATTATTATTAGAGAATGATTGTGTGATCGTTCCCGGTTTTGGTGGATTTATAGCTCACTACGCTCCTGCTATGAGAGTGGCTGAAGAGAATTTATTCCTCCCGCCTACCCGTACTATTGGTTTCAATCCTCAATTGACGTTGAATGATGGTGTCTTAGTACAATCTTATATGGCTGTGTACGATACTAACTTCTCGGATGCTACGAAAATGGTAGAAAAAGAGGTGGCAGAACTTATCTCCGCTCTGCATGAGGATGGAAAAACTGATCTTCCTAATATTGGAGAAATCCGCTATACCATTCATAATACTTACGAGTTTGTTCCTTACGACAATAAAATTACCACTCCTTACCTCTATGGGCTCGACTCGTTTGAGATGAAGGAGTTGTCGGCTTTGCGACGTCCGGAGAAAGAACAAATTCTTCCGACTGTTCTTAAGAAAAAGACAAGTTATGAATTCAGAGCGAACTGGGCCTTTTTGAGAAATGCCGTAGCTATGATTGCAGCGGTTGCATTGTTTTTCTTTATGTCAACACCGGTAGAGAATACATATATTGAAAAAGGAAATTATGCCCGGCTACTTCCAACTGATTTGTTTGAAAAGATAGAGAAACAATCGGTGGCAATGACTCCGGTTATGCTAAAATCAGTTGATGCCATCCCACAAACCAAACCGGCAACTGCGAAGAAAAAGTCGTCCACTGTTCGTAAAGCATCTGTAGTAAAGCCGGTTGCGGTAAAAGAAGTGAAAGTTAACCAACCGGAAAAGACAATGAAAGCAACCGAAACCAAGGTTGTGGAAAAAACTTTTCCATATCATATAATTATTGCCAGCGTAGCTAATACGAAAGATGCGGAGGCGATGGCAGGTGAACTTAAAGCCAAGGGATATACAGGTGCCAAAGTATTGACGGGTGACGGTAAGATTCGCGTGAGTATTATGTCATGTGCAGATCGTGGAGATGCCAACCGTCAACTGTTGAAATTAAGAGAGAACGAGGCTTATAAGAACGCCTGGATGTTAGCTAAATAAATATTTTATAATGAAAAGAATTCTTTGTCCTAAATGTGAGAACTATCTTTCTTTTGATGAAACTAAATATAGCGAAGGCCAGTCATTGGTTTTTGTATGTGAACACTGTGGTAAGCAATTCAGTATTCGTCTGGGGAAGAGTAAGATGAAGGCTCCTCGTAAGGAAGAGAAATTGGATGAAGATGTATATAAAGAAGAGTTTGGCTGTATCGTTGTCATTGAAAATGTCTTCGGTTTCAAGCAAGTCTTACCTCTGCAAGAAGGTGATAATATCATTGGCCGCCGTTGTGTAGGTACAGATATTAATACTCCGATTGAAACCGGTGATATGAGTATGGACAGACGCCACTGTATTATTAATGTGAAGCGTAACAGACAAAGAGAATTGGTTTATACTCTTCGTGATGCCCCAAGCCTGACCGGAACTTTCTTGATGAACGAGATCTTGGGGGATAAAGACCGTATTCGCATTGATGACGGAGCCATTATTACTATTGGGGCCACTACTCTTATCCTTCGTGCTGCAAAAAAAGAAGAAATTTGACCTCCTATTAGAAGGTATAAGCAGTAGTATGCGGTGCACACCAAACATTTGGGATATCCGTATTTTAAGAAGTTAACATCTTAAGAATACGATATTAACATCCTATATGTAGGAAGTTAACTTCTTGGAAATAGGAAGTCAACTTCATTGGAGGTAGGAAGTTAACATCCTGTAACCTTCATTCTGATAAAACGTTTTTCCTTTCTTATTTTAAGACCAAAATCCTATAAATATCCGGTTTATTTTTGTATCTCTAAGTAATTTTTTTAATTTTGTGTTCGATAACGATTGATGAAATCAAAATATAAATAGAAGGTATTTTGCTTATAATCAATAGTGTAATCTTGGTTATATCTTAGATAATTATTCTATACAATAAAAGCACAAAAGAATGAAAAATTTTATGGATAAAAATTTCCTGCTTCAAACCGAAACGGCTCAGGAATTATATCATAATCATGCGGCTAAGATGCCAATTATTGATTATCATTGTCATTTAAATCCCCAAATGGTAGCGGATGATTATCGGTTTAAGTCCTTAACTGAAATATGGCTAGGCGGTGATCATTATAAATGGCGTGCCATGCGTTCCAATGGTGTGGATGAATGCTTTTGTACCGGTAAAGAAACGTCAGATTGGGAGAAATTTGAGAAATGGGCAGAAACGGTCCCATATACTTTCCGTAATCCACTGTACCACTGGACGCATTTAGAACTGAAAACTGCATTTGGTATTGATAAAGTACTAAATCCGAAAACAGCACGTGAAATTTATGATGAATGTAATGAGAAACTTTCTTCTCAGGAATATTCTGCCCGCGAATGATGCGTGCGTTATCATGTGGAAACCGTATGTACAACGGATGATCCTATCGATTCATTGGAATATCATATTAGAACTCGCGAAAGTGGATTTGAAATCAAGATGCTCCCCACATGGCGTCCGGATAAAGTTATGGCTGTGGAAGTTCCTTCAGATTTTCGCACTTATATAGAAAAATTGTCAGAAATAAGTGAGATTACTATTTCTGACTATAATGATATGATCTTAGCTTTGCGTAAACGTCACGACTATTTTGCAGAGCAAGGGTGTAAGCTGTCTGATCACGGGATCGAAGAATTTTATGCTGAGGACTATACGGAAGGTGAGATTAAAGCTATTTTCAATAAAATATACGGCGGTTCGGAACTGACAAAAGAAGAAGTTTTGAAGTTTAAATCGGCAATGTTAGTTGTGCTCGGTGAAATGGACTGGGAAAAAGGATGGACACAACAATTTCATTACGGTGCTATTCGGAACAATAACAGCCGAATGTTCAAGCAGTTGGGGCCTGATACGGGATTTGATTCAATAGGTGAGTTTGCTACGGCTAAAGCCATGAGTAAATTCCTGGATCGGCTGAATTCAAAAGGTAAGTTGACTAAAACAATTCTGTATAATCTGAATCCTTGTGCAAACGAAGTAATTGCCACCATGATAGGTAATTTTCAAGATGGGAGTATACCTGGTAAGATTCAGTTCGGGTCGGGATGGTGGTTCCTTGATCAGAAGGATGGAATGGAAAGGCAATTAAATGCTCTTTCTCTTCTTGGATTATTGAGCCCTTTGTGGGAATGTTGACGGATTCTCGTTCGTTCCTCTCCTATCCTCGTCATGAATATTTTCGTCGTACTTTATGTAATTTATTGGGGTGTGATGTGGAAAACGGTGAGATACCTTTATCGGAAATGGAGCGTGTCTGTCAGATGGTTGAAGATATCAGTTATTTTAATGCTAAAAACTTTTTTCATTTTTAATTAGTGTCATCTTATCTGTTACAATAAACTGAGTCGGGAATTCGCTTTGCAAGCCTTTTTCCGGCTTTTATTTTAGATGTGTGGGTGTCGCATTGGCAGAAAATCTTATCTTTGCGTCCTATTATCAATTTAAAAAAAGAAAAACATAAATGAACAATTCCCCTCAGCCTGCTGCCAAAGGGTTCACAAGAGCCTTTTATGTCAGCAACACAGTCGAACTGTTTGAACGCATGGCTTACTATGCTGTGTTTATCGTTCTCACTATTTACTTATCTACTATTTTAGGTTTTAATGATTTCGAAGCAAGTATGATTTCCGGTCTTTTTTCCGGTGGATTATACTTGCTTCCTATTTTTACCGGAGCATATGCCGATAAGATTGGTTTTCGTAAATCAATGCTTGTTGCCTTTTCGTTATTAACTGCCGGATACTTTGGTTTAGGAGTATTGCCTACATTGCTTGAAAGTACCGGGTTGGTGAGCTATGGGGTAAGTACCCATTTTAGTGGATTGACAGATAGCGTTTTCCGTTGGTTGATAGTGCCGGTTTTATTTATAATCATGATAGGCGGCTCATTTATTAAGTCTGTTATTTCGGCTTCTGTTGCCAAGGAAACAACCGAGGCTACCCGTGCACGTGGATATTCTATTTTCTACATGATGGTTAACATCGGTGCTTTTACCGGAAAAACAGTTATCGATCCTCTCCGAAATATGATTGGTGATCAGGCATATATTTACATAAACTATTTCTCCGGATTTATGACTCTCATTGCTTTGTTGGCTGTTTTCTTTTTGTATAAATCAACTCATACCGTAGGAGAAGGAAAAAGTATGCGTGAGATCGGACAAGGTTTCTTGCGTATTGTCACCAATTGGCGTTTATTGATTCTAATACTTATTATCACGGGATTTTGGATGGTGCAGCACCAACTTTATGCCACGATGCCAAAGTATGTAATTCGTATGGCAGGTGAAACAGCCAAACCGGGATGGATTGCTAATGTAAATCCTTTTGTTGTAGTATGTTGCGTTAGTTTTGTAACTCGTTGGATGGCAAAACGAAGTGCTATTACCTCAATGAATATTGGTATGTTTCTGATTCCGGTCTCTGCTCTATTGATGGCATGCGGCAATCTTTTGGATAATGAAGTTGTTTCTGGAATGAGCAACATTACATTGATGATGATTGCCGGTATTGTAGTTCAAGGTTTGGCAGAATGTTTTATATCTCCCCGTTATCTGGAATATTTTTCTCTACAGGCTCCCAAAGGTGAGGAAGGTATGTATTTAGGGTTTAGTCATCTTCATTCTTTTTTATCTTCCATTTTCGGATTTGGTCTTGCCGGCGTTCTGCTGACCAAGTATTGTCCGGATCCAACTTTGTTTGAATCCAGAGAGGCCTGGGAAGTTGCCAGTGTGAATGCACATTACATCTGGTATTACTTTGCGGCAATCGGTTTGGTTGCAGCAATTGCTTTGCTTATTTTTGCAAAAATCACTGATTTCATCGATAAAAAGAAGAAAACTAACGTCTGATTGTTTCCTTTTTTATGTATATTTGCCGACAATTTGCCATAAAAGTTGCCGGCAATTTGCATTAAAAAGAAGAGAATAATGAAGATTAGATTTATAAGCCTGGCCAGTGGCAGTAGTGGAAACTGCTATTATCTAGGTACCGAAAAATACGGCATACTCATTGATGCGGGTATTGGAATTCGTACCATTAAAAAATCACTGAAGGACATAAATGTGACTATGGACTCAATACGTGCAGTATTTATTACTCACGATCATGCCGATCATATTAAAGCTGTAGGACATTTAGGTGAGAAATTGAATATTCCGGTATATACTACGGCACGTGTACATGCAGGAATCAATAAAAGCTATTGTATGACAGAAAAGTTGCATGGCTCTGTACGCTATTTGGAGAAAGAAGAGCCGATGCTATTGGAAGATTTTCGTATCGAGTCTTTTGAAGTTCCGCATGATGGAACAGATAATGTAGGTTATTGTATAGAAATTGACGGAAAGGTTTTTTCATTCCTTACCGACTTGGGAGAGATTACTCCAACCGCTGCCCGATATATTTGCAAAGCCCACTATCTGATCATTGAGGCTAATTATGATGAAGAAATGCTTCGTATGGGACCTTATCCGACATATCTGAAAGAGCGTATCTCAAGTAAAACAGGTCATATGAGCAATATAGATACCGCCAACTTTCTTGCGGAAAACATAATGGAGCATCTTCGTTATATTTGGCTTTGCCATCTGAGTAAAGATAATAATCATCCGGAGTTAGCATATAAGACAGTTGAGTGGAAATTGAAGAGTAAAGGTATTATTGTCGGGAAAGATGTGCAACTACTTGCTTTAAAGAGAAATACGCCTTCGGAGCTCTATGAGTTTGAATAAATGTGAGAAAAAAAGAGTAAAAAACAGGTCTGTTTATTTGGTAGTATAAAATAAAAGCCATACTTTTGCAACCGCAAACGAGAAACAAGCACTCTTAGCTCAGCTGGTAGAGCAATTGACTCTTAATCAATGGGTCCAGGGTTCGAGTCCCTGAGGGTGTACAAAAGGAGATTATAAATAATCTCCTTTTTGTTTTTGGTGGCATTTTGAAATATTGTTTTATCTTTGCCACCGCAAAAATTAATTTGATGAAAACAACTTATCAGTTTAACATACTCGTCAATCATTTGGAGCTGGCTTAGCTACAGTTCCATCCCATTTTAGATATACCTTAGGTTTTCAGGGAGGTATCCTATTCTTTTTTTTCTGTATAGATGCAACAGGGAAATAATTTCATTCTTTATCAAACTTATTATGAATAATTGGAAGAAAAAGTTTATCATTATATGGACAGGGCAACTATTCTCTATACTAAGTAGTTCTATTGCTCAGTTTTCTATTGTTTTGTGGATTAGTCTTAAAACGGGATCTGCGGAGGTATTGTCATTTGCAACTATCGCTGCTTTATTACCACAAGCTTTATTAGGCCCTTTTGCCGGCGTCTTTGTCGATCGTTGGAATCGTAAATGGACTATGATTGGTGCTGACAGTTTTGTCGCTCTCTGTTCCGGAGTGATCGCTTTACTGTTCTATTTGGATATAATAATTATGGCATATATATCTTTTACTTATGTTGCGTTCGGTTGGCGGTGCATTTCATACGCCTGCCATGAAATCCTCTGTACCATTGTTGGCACCGGAAAAAGAACTTATGCGCATTGCGGGTATCAATCAAGCTATCCAGTCGATTTGTAACATTGGTGGTCCGGCTCTTGGAGCCATATTGCTTCTTGCGTTTGACATGAGTCTTGTCATGCTTCTAGATGTATTGGGAGCTATAATAGCTTGTACAGCTTTACTTTTTGTGTATATTCCCAATCCTAAACAAGAAAATACCTCAGCTAAAAATGTACTTTATGATATGCGAGATGGATTTAATGTAATTATGCGTAATAAAGGAGTCAGTTGGGTAATGGTAACTGAAGTTCTGGTTACATTTTTTGTTATGCCAATGGTGGCATTGATGCCGTTGATGACTTTGAAAAATTTCTCGGGAACAGCATATCAAGTAAGTTTGATAGAAACTCTTTTCGGTGCTGGCATGTTGGCCGGTGGTGCCTTATTGGGTGTATGGAATCCAAAGATACGTAAAACCTTGCTGATTGCTATTTCCTATTTTTTGCTTGGTGCGGCATTGGCATTTTGTGGAATACTTCCGGCTGATGGTTTTGTACTTTTTGCAGCATTAACAGTGGCACAAGGTATAGTTGTCCCATTTTTTTCCGGGCCTTTTACTTCATTACTGCAAACTCAGTTTAAACCGGCATATTTAGGACGTGTGTTTTCTCTTTTTGACAGCGTGAGCTTATTGCCTTCTATCATTGGGTTGTTCATTACCGGATTTATTGCTGATAGTTTAGGAATAGCCAATATTTTTATCTGTTGTGGGATAGCAATTGTATTTACCTCAATTTTGATGATGTGCATTCCGGCTGTCAGAGATATGGAAAAGCAAAGTAAATAGATATGGGATTGGTTATCCTCTGATCATTTATTTGATAAAAAGCTGATCACCGTTCGTGCTTCTTTACTTATCATCGGTAAAGAATCGCAAATGGTGATCCAGCCTCTCTATAGGATTACAATAGGAAATATGATCAGACGATGGAAGCAATAGCCAATTAAAAAATGAATTGAAATCGTCCTTGAAAAACACTAAAGTTTTTACGGCTGATCTCTTTTATACTGGCTCCGGGCATCAGATAGCTATAGTTTAATTTTATACCTATATATTTATTAATATAATAGTTGAGTCCGATGGAGATATCTTTTTGTTCTCCTCCCCAAATGGCGGCATCCTCATCGTTGAGTGTCAAATAGTTAAATCGTGAACAAACCTCCAGACTTTTTCCTTCCGGACGACCGGCACATGCAACAGATTCATCGTACAGATAAGTTTCTCCGGATAAAAGCCAAGAGCACTGAAGGTAGGCTCCTTGTGCCACATAGTTCTTAAAAGCATTGTCTCGTTCCACATGAGTACGTATATATTCACTTTGCAGGCAGAAACGGTGATAATAAACCAGTAATTCTGTGCCAAATTTTATCTGATACGCTGCATGATCAATAGTAGCCATTGCAATATTTCGGTTATCAATCGTACTCACACCAGGAGATTTATAGATAAATATGTTTTTATCTTCCTCATGATTCCGTTAGGGTACGGTAATTGGCCGCAAAACCTATATGAATAAGCTTCTTGCTATCTAAAACCGGACGATATACTACCCTGCCATCCAAAGCATATCCATGTGACGCTTTTTTTAGGTTGTTGACTTCATTATCCATGAATGCCCCTCCTGACATATAATGACGTTTGTTTCGGTAACTATAAGTGATTCCCATTCGCCTGCCGTTTGTTAATGCAAGAACAGCTCCTGGAGATTGATTAAAGCGAATGTCGAAAGTGCTGCACATCATTTCTAAACTAAACGGTTCGTAGAATTGTCCGACTTGTATAGAGTGGTTCTTGTATGTGTACTTTGCAAAAGCATCTTTTATTGTCGCTTTATTGCCGGTATAGCCTATTTCAAGTTTCATATCCCAATTTTGATATGCGACTTTTGCACCTATCCGAAGATCATTGAATTCAAATCCATTACCAAAATTATTATCATTTTTGAGATAAACACCGCCATCCAGAAGCATGCGTCCTGTCACTTTACATTGTAGTTTATCCGGATTAGACTGTGCTGAAGATATCAAAGCGTAAGATATACCTAATAGATAAAATAAGGTGTGTTTTAAATATAAATTCATTCGTTATTAGATTTTTAGTTTTGCTGTTTATTTCGACTACAAAAATACATCAAAAGAAATATAGATGAAATGAATATTATAAATTATTGATATAATGGTATGCCCAACCGCTTGAAATATTATAATATTAATGTAATAAAATTGATGTGGAGAATTATCAGCATAGTGGATCTTATAAAATATTATATCCATATCTGTTGGATTATAATAGTTTACGTGAATTATTCGATAGAGAGTATTATAAAGCCTATCTAAAAAACTCCTTAGGATATTTTTCTTTATTCAAAGTATAATTTGTTTTTTACTAAATATTAATCTGAATTTTTTTTCTTTGCTATACATCATTGTGAATGAGATCATTTGTTTTGTGTGATTATTTGTAACTTGATACTTAAAAACAACAGTTTATTCTTTATACGGAATAAAAGACATTATTCCGTATTAAAAAAGTCTCTTAAATATTTGCCATTTAAAAATAAAGGTTTACCTTTGCACCCGAAATCAAGAACGCTTGATGGCAATGCACTCTTAGCTCAGCTGGTAGAGCAATTGACTCTTAATCAATGGGTCCAGGGTTCGAGTCCCTGAGGGTGTACAAGTTAAAAAGGAAAAGCTCTGAAAATCATTTTTTAGAGCTTTTCCTTTTTAATTATTTCAGGATATAATGTAAAATCTGAGGAGAATTTCTCTTTTCTGATAATACAAAAATCCAAATGAGTTCAATTAAATGCCCTATACAAGTACGTCCATTTGCTATCTAGAAGTTGTTTTATTTCTTCTTATATATCACTTCTCTAAGTCCAGCCATAAAGGAGTACACATACCAGTTCGCTAAATGGGAGTATCGTCTGATTGACAGGTGTAAAACCGAACAGAGGAGCAATAGAACGAATGAGGCAAAAATTGATTTTATACGTTTGTCATTGTTCTTATGAAATGTTAGCATTCTTGCGCTGACATCAGTTTCTTTTTAATGATAATACCCTTCAGATTGAAAACTTATATGTAAAATTGATGAGGATATTGAGTTTTATGTATTTGACAGTAAATAGATGGATAATTATAGCAAAAAGACTGGAAAAAAATGGTTTTAATTTTGTTTTTAACTCCAAAACTTACTATCTTTAGGAAATTGATTATTATTGGGGGCAATTAATAAGTCCTGGCCCACAGGCGAATGATATGAGAATACAATTTGAAATTAAAGAAAAATTACCTGATATTATCGGGGAAATTCTGAATTCCGAAAAATGGATGACCCTTATTAAGGAAGATATTTCGGGTAGGAAATTGGTTGTAATCCGTGATCAGGCATTCGATTCGGAGGCAACTGTGGAGATTTACTCTCGCGAAGTGACTATTAAGACAGCATGGTCCAGATACACTTATCGGCTGTTTGTTTTAGGAGACTGTGTATGGTGTGAGTATAATGGTGCTTATCGTGGATTATTAGAGCAAAAACTGTTGCCATCTATCACCCCTAAAGAGAGTCTGTTGGATTCGGAAGTTCTGGACAGCTCATTGTATGGGCATGAAAAGAAGAAACTTCGGGAATATGCTGAAGATAATCTTAAACTGAAGAAATTCAGACGTGAGAATTTTAATGAAAATCGTACGGGGGTAGCTCCTTTTGATCATCCAAAGAAAGTATATGATGAATTCATTAAGGAAGACTACATTGCTCCTTCCTCGAAGGAGAATAATAAATAGAAATAATGAAAGGAGGACATACTATTGTATAGATCCTCCTTTATTTTTTTATAGATTCTACTCGATATCTTCCATTTCGGGTGCATCATGTATACTTTTTACGATAAATGTCCATATAATGAACAAAAAGAATAGATAGAAAAATAGATAGTCCATAGTTACTTTTTTTTATATTGTTGATATAACAGATCAGATATCAAAAAGATGCTCACATTATATTTTTTTTGCAATACCGATAAAAAATGCATTGCCTTTTTGAAGCAATGCATTTTCTTTGAAGTCAATATTTAATAAAACAGTTATTAATCATCGGAATAGCCATACTCTTTGAGAATATTTCTGCCTATTTCTTCAAGACAACTTTTCAAGAACTTCCATATTTCTTTCATGATTATATTCGCTAATGTTTATTGATATAACAAAAGTGATAATTTATGGGTCGGATATTATTCTTGTTTTTTTCAGATTTTATCGTTATTTGATTTGTATCAAGTAAACAATACAAAATTGCCAGTTGTTTATATTATAAAATCTAAAAATATAAACTTATGATTTACAAATTTTTATTTCCTCTAAAACCAGACAGTGCCGGAGCATCTCTATTCTTGTTGATTCTAAGAATTTCGTTTGGCCTGTTGTTGATGAATCATGGTATACAAAAGTGGAGCAATTTTCAGGAACTTTCCACATCCTTTCCTGATCCATTAGGGCTGGGTTCTCCCCTCTCTTTAGGATTGGCTGTTTTTGCAGAGTTGGCATGTTCAATGGCCTTTATTATAGGCTTCTTATATAGATTGGCTATGATTCCGATGATTTTTACTATGGTAATTGCATTCTTTGTTATTCATGCCAATGATATTTTTGCAATGAAAGAGCTGGCGTTAGTATATCTGATTATTTTTGTTTTGATGTATATTAGTGGTCCCGGGAAATATTCAGTTGATTATGTGATAGGACGACAACTCAAAAACAAACGAAAATTGTAAATGGAAAAGTAACCTAAATTTGTTCTCTTTGACTAAAAAGATTATATTTGCAGCATATAACTGGATCATTTTTATATAAATGATCTATAATATTAACGTAATAACAAATAATAAATTTAGTATGAAAAAGAACAGATTGACTTTGGTTGCTGCCATTTTTCTCAGTGGTACTATCCTATTTAGTTCATGTGTAGGATCATTCGGACTGTTTAATCGTATTTCTTCCTGGAACCAGTCTATTGGTACGAAATTTGTAAATGAACTTGTTTTTCTTGCTTTAAATATCGTTCCGGTATATGGCGTTGCTTATCTGGCAGACGCTTTGGTTATCAATTCTATTGAGTTCTGGAGTGGCACCAACCCGATGGCTAATGTAGGTGATGTTAAGAAAGTGAAAGGTGAGAATGGTGATTATTTAGTAAAGACTCTTGAAAATGGCTATTCTATTACTAAAGAAGGTGAAGATTCAGCTATGGAGTTGATTTATAATAAAGAAGCAAATACTTGGAATGTTGTTGCCGATGGAGTTAGCACAGAGCTATTGAAAATGAACAATGACGGTACTGCTGAAATGAACTTACCGAATGGAGATAAAATGAATGTAACTCTTGATGCACAAGGTATGATGGCTGCACGTCAGGCTACAATGGGCGGACTGCTCTTTGCTGCACGTTAATTATTGAAATAAATAAAATATAAAGATGAAACTTAAACTCTGAGAGTAAGTTTCATCTTTTTTGTATCTATCTCCCTGTAATGTATAACTAGAATGGATAGCCTACTGCAAAATGGAATGCGAAATCGCGGCTGAATCTAGGATGAATAATAGGATAGCGCTCTTTTGCTTTTTTATATTTAGGATTTATAGCTTTCATCCCCCCATCAAAGCGAAGTACAAAAAAGTCTAAGTCAAGTCTGAGCCCTAATCCATAAGCAACGGCAATCTGCTTATAAAACTTATCAAATTCAAAAACACCACCCGGCTGATTTTCATATTCGCGAATAGTCCATATATTTCCTGCATCGATAAATGCTGCTCCACGAAACTTCCAGAATAGACGAGTACGGTATTCGATACTTGCATCCAGTTTAATATCTCCGGATTGATTCATGAAATTCCCATCTCCGGCAAAGGAACCCGGTCCTAAATTGCGTACGGACCATCCTCTAACACTGTTTGCTCCTCCTGAAAAATATCTTTTTTCAAAAGGAACTACTTTGGCATTACCATAAGGAACAGCGATTCCTATTCCGGCATGAAATGCAAGAGAATTACGATGGTCAATAATAATATTTTTGGCAAAATCAAAATCTCCTTTTAAATATTGTGCATATGGTATACCTAAAATAGCATATTCGCCATCTTTATTTTTTCTCATATTAATCATTTTCGAAATTCCGTAAAGAATATTACCTGCTGATTCGAAGCCTGCCCGTATAGAATAAGAATTAGTTGTAATTGTATTATTGACAAGAGCTCCACCCGCACTATTATAGCTATAATTGTATCCCATACGTACAATCAAACGATTTTCATAATTATATTTGAGAATATAATTATCTTTATCCTTATTAATATAATCTTCCTGGAATTGAGACGAAATCCAAGGCAGATAGAGATAACTGATATCCAACAAATCGATGCGATGCTGTATTTTCTGTTTTTGCATCCATTTATAGCTCCAAGAAGCCGAGGCAATGGTACGTGAGAACTCCGGACGTAATTGATAATTATATTGCAAGCCGAATTCTGTAGTTGCTTTTATTCGTCGTTTAAAGTCAGACGTGAGAAAAGGAAACAAGAAATTGGGGAAATTAATGCTTGTTTCGACTCCGTATTCAGTATAGTTATGGTTCTTATAACCCGGTTGTAATCCCGAAATAGCCTCGTATGCTCCACGAAACTTTACCATGAAGGTTTCCGAGCCGCGGAATAAATTTCTATGTTGAAAAGAAACAGATGCGGCAGCTCCCAAATCTCCTGCAGAATTAGTGCCTTCCAGTTCAAAAGAGATAGATTTATGCTTGCTTTTAGTTAGCATGACATAACAATTTAATTGGGTGCTATCACCATTTTGAGTTTCGAAAAAACGAATATTAGTATATTTGAGCGCCGATAGTCGCCCAAAGTAAGTATAAGTCTTCTGTACATTACGTTCGTCATATAAATCTCCGGATGCAAATCTCAGGTTATCCACTAACACTTTGGGACGTAAATATAGCTTGTCTTTATAGTAGATCGGAAATCCGTTATAATGCAAGGAATCGTTGATCTCAATGCTACTCAAAGCTGACGATTGCAGAACATCATAATCGGTAATGAAATTGATTTTGTTAATCTTATACTGAAAATGCTCTTTAGGAGTATCTCCGACATAAGTTTTATAAGGTAATAAGTGTAAAGTGAGATCCACTTGATGGGTATTGCGGGCAGTGTCAGCTGTATAAGTAATGTAATCCTTATTAAATTTATAATAACCGTTACATAATAGATAGTCTGTAATGCGCTGTCGTTCCGCATCGAGTACATTTACATCGAAAAGCATTCCTTCTCTTAACATTGATTGGGTAGAATCATTCCGAAGATATTCTGCTATTTTCTTATCAGAAATATCATATTTCAGTGTACGTACAATATAAGGTTTGCCTGAAGTGATTTCATAAAATAATTTTAGCTTTTTCTTTTTCGTTTTTGTAGTTCTTTTTACGCTAGCTCCCATATATCCTAAATTTTGCACTGCTTTAGCAATTTCTTCTTGCGAGCGTATAGCGTCGGATTCATTGTATATTACCGGAGCATCTCCTATTTTACGCAGGAATCGATTGAACCATTTTGTAGAATCCCGTCCGGACCAATTATATACATATAGCTGGGTTTTGATGGTACTGAACCATTTAGAATTAGGATTCTGGCGAACATAAAGTCGCATGTCCGAAGGTTTTATTTCTTTGTTGTCAGTATGTATTTTTACCTCATCCAATAGATAAGAGCCATCCGGTACAAACTTAGTGGCAGAGCACGAAGCCAGTGACAAAGCAAGATAAAGAAGAATCGTGTAAAGAATCCCTTTCTTCATATACGGTTTTTAATAGATTATGCCAAACAAGATACAAATATAAACCATATTTTTCGTTTTGGGAAATAAAAATGCCGGAAGAGCTGAAAAGCATCTTCCGGCATTTTTATAGATGATTATATCATTTAAGTGTAAAACGGACTGGAAGTGTAAACCGTGAATTCACTTCCTGACCATTTTTTTGTTTTCCCGGAGTCCAGTCAGGCATTAAATTTATGATCCGTATGGCCTCTGCGTCAAGTGATGGAGATACACTTTTCACAACTTTCGGATCAATAATTTTACCATTTTTGGTAACAACAAACTGTATCACAACCTGACCTTCCTGCTTACTTTCAATAGCTTGTGCCGGATAAGTAATATTCTTGTAGAGAAACTCGAGACACGCTTTCATTCCTCCCGGAAATTCGGGAGCTGTGTTCACTATATCATATACCTGGTCTCCCAAGATAGATACACTATCCGGTACAGCTTCTTCTTTTGAAGTGACAGTGTCTTTCACTTCGGTAGTGGCCTGATCATTACTTGTTGTTTTGCTTCCACAATTGCTAAATAATAACAGCATGGCTACTGCCGACAAAAATATCAGGAATTTACTTTTCATAATTCTTTGAGTTCTTTTTTCGTTCAACATTTCAATTAGTTTTTAAAGGTAATACTTGAGTGAATATTTAAATTTGCTGCAGCCGTTCAATATATTCCAAGGATTCTGATATATACCTATTGTTTAAAGTTTCTCTATATTTAATAGAGGAGGAACTTTTTCTAAAAATAGTAAATTATAATTCTTTTCTTTTATTATATTTCATATATTATTCGTAAAAGGATTCTCTACTTTGTATATCAATATAATATCGTATAACAAATCTACTAAAATTAAGTAGATTATACGATTTTATCAATGTAAATATTGTTAATGGGAATGAAATTAATCCATAAAAGGAAGGTAAATATGATAGCTAATTAAGAATATCTTTATAGCTTTGCCATAAAATGAGATTTAGATGAGCATATTAAGTAAAAATAGAATAAAATATATTCGTTCGCTGGAATTAAAGAAAATCAGGAAAGAGGAAAAAGTTTTTTTAGCAGAAGGTCCGAAGCTTGTTGGTGATGTATTAGGATATTTCCCTTGTAAACTATTGATAGCAACATCTGATTGGCTTGAGGAACATCCTGCAGTTCAAGCAGCAGAAGTCATTGAAGTAACTTCAGAGGAGCTTTCCCGTACCAGTCTGTTGAAGACACCACAACAGGTATTAGCATTGTTTGAACAACCTGAATATGAAATCGATATGGAAGCTATCCGCAATTCTTTGTGTTTGGCTTTGGACGATATACAAGATCCTGGAAATCTTGGTACGATCATTCGTCTTGCCGATTGGTTCGGAATTGAGCACATTTTTTGTTCGCCCAACACAGTTGATGTGTTCAATCCCAAGACAATACAAGCCACAATGGGAGGAATTGCCAGAGTAAAAGTGTATTATACAGCTTTACCGGACTTGATGCATTCGTTAGGGAATGTACCTGTATATGGTACTCTTTTAGATGGGGAAAATATGTATGAACAACCCTTGTCGAAGAATGGAATTATAATAATGGGCAACGAAGGAAATGGTATCAGCCCTGAGATAGAGAAGCTGGTAAACCGTAAGTTATATATCCCTAACTATCCTGCAGAACGAGAGACTTCAGAATCACTAAATGTTGCTATTGCTACTGCAATTGTCTGTGCAGAGTTTCGGCGACAGGCTGCATTGTAACAAAATTGAAAGGATATAATAAATAAGCCCGCCATTTCATATCTATGGTAACTTTCGGAATATAAATACTTTGTTTTTCTATATTAGTAAAGTTAAACAAAGTATTTATATCTGATTCTTCTTGTGGAGTCAGTAGTATGACACCCGGAAACCATTCTACAGACTCTATTTCTTCGCTGAAAGGAAAGATATGACAAATATATCCTCCTTCTATTTCTATCGCATATTGCTTTAAAAATCCACTTCCCGGAACAAATAAATAATGTGCAGCAAAACGCTTCATATTCTCTCTTAATTATTCTGACGACGTAATGGCCTCCTTGGATTGGTCCTTTGTTGTCTTTCCAATTGCTGTTTCTCTTTTTCTATCTGCATCTCTTTTTCACGTTGTTCCGGTTTAATAGGCCGGACATCATTATTAGGACGATTCAGATCGTTCGGATTCGTACGTTGATGGGGTGATGATGCTTGAATAGTGTCTTTGGGAGTTTTCTTCTGAATAGAATCGTCTTTACTTTTTTCTTTTATTGAATCAGTTTTTAGAGAATCTCTACCTATCTGTGTTATTGAATCATTTGCATGATAACGGGTCAATGAAATATCACTGACCAGAAGTGTTATTGATTCCTCAGATGGCGGACAAAAGATAAATCCTTTTATCTCCTTGATATTCATTGTATCCGATTGGAGACGAATATTTTGAATGCCAGATTTAAAAATGTGCTTCACACAACTATGGGTCACTGTGTCGTTTTCATAAACAATCTGCATAGCCATTATTGGAGCCATTGTTGAATCAGGAATTTCACTCAGGAAGTTATATTGCATTTTCCAAAGCAACACATCGCGTTTTTTGAAGTTCGTATCAGAAGGTAGAGTGAACGTAAATTTATTGTTTAATGGAGCCTCTGTTAATTGAGCAATTCGCTGCCATGCCCAAACATCGATGCTGTCACCCGGAGCAGACATCTTAGGTTTATTGTCACGTAATGCAATCAGATGGTTGATGGCATTTTGCTGCGCTTTCAGTCTTTTGTTCACTTTCTCATAGATTTCCGATAATATTTTTGTATTTCGGGTATACCATACCATTGATGAGTCGAAAACTTCTTCTGTTGTACCATACTTTTTGAATACTGCTTCGACGTACAATGCCTTTTTATAGTTCTCACCACCAGGCATGTTCTCTCCCATCGCTTTGGCAATGTGATAATCGTATAATAAATTTTCCATCTCCGATTCTGATATGACGCTGTCCGGCCTTTTCACCTTACAAGCAGATACAATCAGTACCAAAAGACAAATACAACATAATTGAAATCGGAAAAACTTTTTCATTACCTGTTTTTTACTTTTTAGTCACAGAATGATGATATGAATCATTCAGGTATTTGCTGTAGAATAGTAATAAGGCAATAATTCCGCAACTAATGGCGGCATCTGCAAAATTAAAGATCGGACTGAAGAAAATAAAATGTTCTCCTCCGACAAAAGGCATCCATGTCGGCCAGTTGGTACTCAATGATCGGGAAATAGAACATATCGACAACTTTACCATAGAACCAAGTAGAATAACCGCCGCCATCAGGTACATGAACTGGCTATTTGTGAATGTGTACTTTCGTTGAAGATGACTCCATAGAATACACTGTCGATGATATTACCCAATGCACCGGTTAGAATTAATGATACACAGATAATATATCCGGTCTTTAATCCTCTTTTTACGATTTTGTATAGATACCATCCTATTAATCCTACTGCAACGATTCGGAATGTAGTTAAAAAGAGTTTCCCAAAAAGCTCCATTCCAAACGCCATACCATTATTTTCAGTGAAATAGATATAAAACCAGTCCGTAATGCGAATACTTTCATGCCAATACATATGAGTTTTGATCCAAATCTTTATGACCTGATCAATAATCAAGACAGAAAAAATGACGAGTATAGCGATTTGTCCTTTCGTGAGTAGTTTTTTCATCTTTGTTAAGCTATCAGTTATACAAGTTACGAGCTACCAATGACAATCAAAAAGAGGAACACAATATAGTTGTGTGAAACCCTTGTTTCTTGTAACAGGTAGCTCGTAGCCTACTATTTATTTCTTTCCACTGTTCTTTGCTTCGATGCTCAGTGTAGCATGAGGCACAGCACGCAGACGCTCTGCAGGAATTAACTTTCCAGTTTCACGGCGGCAGATGCCATACGTCTTATTCTCGATACGTACCAAAGCAGCTTGCAAGCCTTGAATAAACTTCAACTGGCGTTGTGCCAAACGTGTGGTTTCTTCTTTTGACAACGTATTCGCTCCTTCTTCCAAAACCTTATATGTAGGAGACGTGTCATCTGTATCGTTTCCGTCCAGTCCCATTAGACTTAGTTTTAACTGTTCATAGTCACGTTGTGCTAATTCCAGTTTTTCATTAATGATGGCGCGGAATTCTTCCAGTTCCGCATCCGAATATCTTGTCTTTTCTGCCATAACTTTTACTGTTTATAGATTATTAGTATTAGAATTATTCTTTCACTACATTCACAAACAAAGAGAAGTCGTCGAAATTCAATTCTGTTCCGTCTTTTACTTCATCTGCTAAAGTAAGGGATGTACCCAAAACTTGGTTACAAATATAACTATTATATTCATTTACCGCATCATCAGTCTGCGGATTTTTAGATAATGTTAATTTTATTTTGTCTGTAATCTCGAAACCGCTTGATTTACGGATATTTTGAATGCGATTTACCAATTCACGAGCAATTCCTTCACGACGGAGTTCGTCTGTCACGGTAACCTCAAGTGCAACAGTCAGTTTCCCTTCATTGGCAACCAACCATCCCGGAATATCTTCACTGAAGATTTCCACATCCGCCGATTCTATCACAGCTTCTGCTCCGCCCAAATCAAAGGTGTACTTACCATTCTTTTCAAGTTCTGCAATAGCTTCTTGTGACATTTCTGCTACAGCAGCTGCTACAGCTTTCATTTGTTTTCCAAATTTTGGTCCCAGTTTTTTGAAGTCACACTTCACTTTTTTCACCAGAACACCTGCCGCACCATCCACAAACTTGATCTCTTTTACGTTCACTTCGCTCATGATTAATGCTTTCACGGCTTCGATATGCGCTTTTTGAACTTCATCTACCACGGGAATCATAATACACTGCAATGGCTGGCGAACCTTAATGTTTACTTTACGGCGTAATGCCAGCACCATGGAAGTGACATCTTGTGCCATTTGCATTTGTGCTTCCAGTTCTTTATCAACCATTTTCTCATTGTATTCCGGGAATTTGGCAAGATGGACAGATACAACGTTATCACGACCTGTTACTCCGATCAAATCACTGTACAAGCGGTCTGCATAGAATGGAGCGATAGGTGCCATCAGTTTGGCTACAGTCTCCAAACATGTATACAGAGTCTGATATGCAGAGAGCTTATCTTGAGTGAATCCACCACCCCAGAAACGTTTACGGTTCAGGCGAACATACCAGTTAGACAGATTATCATTTACAAAATCTGAAATTAAACGTCCGGCTTTAGTCGGTTCATATTCATTGTAGCAAGTATCTACCTCTTTTACTAATGTATTCAAGACGGATAGAATCCATCGGTCAATTTCCGGACGCTCATTCATCGGAAGATCGGCTTCTTTGTATTCAAAACCGTCTACATTGGCATACAGGGCAAAGAAAGAATAAGTATTGTATAACGTTCCGAAGAATTTACGACGTACCTCTTCAATGCCATCAACATCAAACTTCAGGTTGTCCCATGGAGAAGAGTTAGTGATCATATACCAGCGTAACGGATCAGAGCCATATTGTTCAATAGTAGAGAATGGGTCAACAGCATTACCTAAACGTTTAGACATCTTGTTGCCATTTTTATCTAATACTAATCCATTGGAAATAACAGCCTTATAAGAGACGCTATCGAATACCATTGTTGCAATGGCATGTAAAGTAAAGAACCATCCGCGAGTCTGGTCTACTCCTTCCGCTATAAAATCGGCCGGGTATACCTGATGACTATCCAACAATTCTTTATTTTCAAATGGATAATGAATCTGGGCATACGGCATTGCGCCCGAATCAAACCATACGTCGATCAAGTCTGCTTCACGTTTCATCGGCTTCCCGTCCTTTGAGACAAGGATAATATCGTCTACATAAGGGCGATGAAGATCTATCTTATTATAATTCTCTTCATTATATTCACCCGGTACGAAACCTTTATCTTTATAAGGATTCGACTGCATATATCCTGCAGCGACTGATTTTTCTATTTCATTATATAGCTCTTCAACCGACTCGATACATTTTTCGTCACTGTTATCTTCTGTTCGCCAAATCGGTAATGGAGTACCCCAATAACGAGAACGGCTTAAGTTCCAGTCATTCAGGTTTTCCAGCCATTTTCCAAAGCGACCGGTTCCGGTAGACTCCGGTTTCCAGTTAATAGTCTTATTCAATTCTATCATGCGTTCTTTGCAAGCTGTAGAACGAATAAACCAGCTGTCCAGCGGATAATATAGTACCGGTTTATCTGTACGCCAGCAATGGGGATAATTATGCACATGCTTCTCTATTTTGAAAGCTTGATTATTAACCTTCATCATCATACAGATACTTACATCCAATGACTCATCTTGATCGGACAGGTTTGGATCATATGCATTCTTCACAAAGCGGCCAGCATACTCTTTATATAAATCTACGTTAACGCGCTGTTTTATAAAGTCTTCATCCAATTCATCTAAAGTATAGAATTTACCGGTCAAATCTACCATCGGACGAAGTTCTCCCTTTTTATTAACCAACTGTAGCGGAGGTATGCCGGCAGCTTTTGCTACTTGGGCGTCATCGGCACCAAATGTAGGTGCAATATGTACGATACCTGTACCGTCTTCCGTTGTTACATAATCGCCCAAAATTACTCTGAAAGCACCTTCGCCCGGATTTACCCACGGAATTAATTGCTCGTATTCCATGCCTACCAAATCAGGGCCTTTATATTCAGCTATCACTTTGAAAGGAACCAATTTATCACCTGCCTTATAATCTTCCAGCTTCAGTTCGGCTGCTTTCGGATTAAAATGTGCATTCAATAACGCCTTTGCCAATACCACCGTGATGGGTTGTCCTGTATATGCGTTGTATGATTGAACTGCTACATAATCAATTTTAGGGCCGACACAGAGTGCGGTATTTGAAGGTAATGTCCATGGAGTAGTGGTCCATGCCAGGAAATAAGGAGTGCCCCATTGTGCCATTTCCGGTTTGGGGTTCTTCATTTTGAATTGTGCCACTACTGTCGTATCTTTCACGTCCCGATAACATCCCGGTTGATTCAGTTCGTGTGAACTTAATCCGGTTCCTGCTGCCGGAGAATAGGGTTGGATGGTGTATCCTTTATACAGTAATCCTTTTTTATACAATTGTTTTAGCAACCACCACAAGGTTTCGATGTAACGATTATCATATGTAATGTATGGATGCTTCATATCCACCCAATAGCCCATTTTGTGGGTCAGGTCTTCCCATTCCTTTGTAAACTTCATCACATCCTGACGACAGTGAGCATTGTATTCGGCTACTGAAATTGTTTTTCCAATATCCTCTTTTGTGATTCCCAAAGACTTTTCAACCCCCAACTCAACAGGAAGTCCGTGTGTGTCCCAACCGGCTTTACGTTTCACCTGATAGCCCTTCATCGTTTTGTAACGACAGAAAATATCTTTGATAGAACGAGCCATTACGTGGTGAATACCCGGCATACCGTTAGCTGATGGAGGTCCTTCAAAAAATACAAACGAAGGACAGCCTTCACGTTCTGTCATACTCTTGGCGAAAACTTGGTTTTCGTCCCATTTTTTCAACACGTCCTTATTCACCTTCGAAAGGTCGAACTGCGAATATTCGGCAAATTTCTTGCTCATGGCTATATTTACAATTTTACTATATTACAATTTAAGATTGGGATACCCTCCCTATTTTAAGGGTGCAAATGTACAAAAACATTCGTTTTCATACAAGAAAAGGCTTTTTAATTTCAGTATGATAGAAAAGGCTATCTTGTGAAAAGAGTGTAAAAAGTAGTAAGGGGGGTGAAACAAAAAACTACATGTCTTGTTTATCAGTGAAATTTTAAAACCTATATGTTATGAATTACGGTATAAGTGTATTGTTCAGAGCAATTCCCTTGGCAATGGCTCTGTTTTGTTTTGGCTACGGGGCGTTTATCAGTGCATATGGCGATGACTCTAACCGACTAGTAGCAGGTCCGGTAGTTTTTTCATTAGGTATGATTTGCATTGCATTATTTGCAACAGCCGCTACTATTATCCGGCAAATCATACATACTTACGGGCGAGGTTCTTTATATGCATTGCCTATTATCGGTTATCTGGCTGCTGTTGTCACAATTATTGGCGGAATTTGCATGTTTACCCGATCTACCTCTACCTCCTCTTTCGTAGCTGGACATGTAGTTGCCGGAGTGGGACTGATAACTACTTGTGTAGCAACCGCAGCAACATCTTCTACACGTTTTTCATTGATTCCTGCCAACTCAAAAATGATTGGTAACGGTATTCCTGAAGGAGCGTTTACCAAGGGCCAAGAGCGTATATTAAAAACAATAGCTATCACTATATCGTTGATTGCCTGGATCTGGGCTTTCGTTTTATTAGCCAAGAGTGATGTACATCCTGCTTATTTCGTAGCAGGGCATGTGATGGTAGGTTTAGCTTGCATTTGCACAAGCCTGATTGCTTTGGTTGCTACTATTGCCCGTCAAATCAGAAATGTGTATACGGATAGAGAACGTAAAAGATGGCCAAAACTCGTATTGTTGATGGGAACCGTTTCGCTTCTTTGGGGACTGTTTGTTATTTTTTCCGATTCAAGCACCACTAACGGAGTAATCGGATACATCATGATTGGGCTTGGGCTGGTTTGTTACAGCATTTCAAGTAAAGTAATTCTGCTGGCGAAAATTTGGGGAAGAGAATTTGCTTTGGCCAACCGCATCCCTTTGATTCCGGTATTGACGGCGTTGGCCTGTTTGTTTCTGGCTTCTTTCGTTTTTGAATTGGGTACGACGCATGATGATTATTTTATCCCTGCACGCGTATTAGCCGGTTTGGGTGCCATTTGCTTCACTCTCTTTTCAATTGTCAGTATTCTTGAGAGTGGAACATCTTCAAAATAAATATAAGGATATCAAAACTCACCGCAGAGGACACGGAGTAACACTGAATCGATTTTAAATTGTTGATTATTAATAAAAAAAGGTTCTGTGATACTTCTTGTTACTCCGTGGTGAAAAGAGTTTTGATACCCTCTTATTCATAAAATTTGTTGAGTGAGATATAATATTCTAATCGGGAATTGGGTAATGTGAATGACATGTAATTGCCAAAATATACAGTTGGGCAGCCGGTTTCACCAAGAACTTTTCCTGCATGAGATTTTTTAATGGCAGATGCAAATGTCGAGGCTCCGGAATAAGTGGATTCATTTACCAATACTGTAACTGATCCTTTATAAATGTCTGCTTTATCCCGGTTTCCCTCTACGAAAGAATCCCGAATAGCAAATAAAGAACCGTCAGGTAAATTTTTGATCTCTTCATAGGTTTCCGGATGTTTTTGCTCATTGTACCGTTTTGAGTACGAACTGATTTTTAAATCAGTTTTGATATATAATGTATAAGCATCATGCGATAAGTATGACAGAAGCATGTCAACTCCAGCACTTGACCCTCCTTTGTTATTCCTGACATCTATAACCAAATTGGGTACATGTTCTCTGTTAATCACCGAAAAGACTGAGTCACAAAATTGTTTTAGTTGTGGTAATTGATATAAGTTCATTATTTGCAGAGTAGCAGTCTGTTTATCCGGACTTAGAGTATAAACAAATTGTGGCAGACTTTTGCCAAGTCGTGCTTTTAAAACAGGGAAGGCATCTATTTGACTGATACCATCCAATGATTCTTTCCAGATCTTTTTTCCTCTTTTAATTGTAAAATCATATTTTTCACCCCAATTATATTTATACCATAGCAAAGTAGAAAGATAACTGGTCAATTGATTTTCCTTAATAGCGTTTCCTTTTTCAGCTCCCAGTAAGAGATACAATTGGCTTAATATGGTTTGACTATTTATATTATTCATACATATTATTTCATCATTTTCCTGTATTGAACAGGATATTAGAGGAAAATCAACCAATATCTTATTCTCTACTATTTTTAAGCGTAAAGGCAGAGTCAGCCCTCCATTATTCAAATAGGTAATTCTGTCTTGAGTAGCAGGAATTGTGAAATTAGTATGACCATCTTTAACAGATGCAACAAATGGAGAGACTATAAAGTAAAAATCAGAAAGGTTTCGTTCTTTATTCAACGAACTATATATTGAATCATGTTTCTTTTCAAATTCTTTTTGTGTTTGATACAGAAATAAGTCCGGATGTACCTGATGTAGTAAGCTATATAAGGTGTCAAAATCTTCCTTTGCTGGCGGGAGGTTAGTATCTGAGCATTTATTGGGATACTGAGATTACATAAAATAATTGTCATCAGAATTAAAGATGGAGTTTTCATGTTTTGCCGTTTTAAAATTAGACATTGGTGATTAAAGCTATTTAGTGAATGCTAATATAGATAATCTTTTGGAAAACTACTTTATTCTAAGTTACTAGTTTATATTTTATATTCCAGTCATCCCAGCCGATATTATATGAATAGTAGTGTGCCTTTCTAATTTAAATCTACTTCAAAATGTATTTAATACAAATTAATAGCCCTTTTATACGTTTATTGGCATTTTACTTACTTTGCACCATATAAAGGCACAACTATGCAAAAAACTATTAGTGACTGCATATTTTGTAATAGCAGCATTGTTTGCAAACTCTGGCAGGCAATTTCCCCTTATCTTTTTTTGCATTCCCTCTGAATGTGATTGTAGCAGTTATATGGATTTATTCGTTATGGCGTCTCTATAAAGAAGGGAATAAGTTGCCATTAACCCGTTTTCTGTTATCTTCCCGAACAAGTGTTCTATCGATCCTATTATTAATAGGTGGCAGTCTGGTTATCGGCTTGTTTCCTCAGTTATCGGAAGCAGAAGCAGATTCCATTCCAGGGGTTTTAGCTTCGTTGGGATGCTATAATTTCATGATTTCCTGGATATTCATTGCCATTCTTTTCCTTTTATTGAGTAATTTGGCAATGGTGATTATTCATGCTTTTTATCATTGTGTGCCGGCAAAGAAGCGTTTTATCCTGAACCATTTGGGATTATGGCTCGCTTTATTTGCCGGATTTTTCGGTAGCAGTGATGTTCAGACTTTACGCATCCCGCTTTATGCCGGACAACCGGGACGCGAAGCTTATAGTATGGATGGGAAAGCCTATTATCTGGATTATGAACTGGAACTCTATTCTTTCAATACAGAATATTATCCGAACGGGATGCCTTCGCGTTTTGCTGCAGATGTGCGTATTGGAAACCGGAGAACTACACTTGAAGTAAATCATCCCCACAGTTACCGTTTGGGAGAAGACATTTACCTGACCGGATATGATACACACAACATGGGAAATACCCAGTATTGTATCCTTCAAATAGTTCGTCAACCTTGGAAATATGTTATGGTAGTTGGCATTTTGATGATGTTGACAGGAGCTGTTTTGTTATTTATTAATGGTCCTAAAAAGCTGAAACATGATAACCTGGGATAACTTCTATTTGTTCGCAGTCGCTTCAATCTGTCTTTGGTTGACAGGAGCTATATTTGCACTTCGTTCGTCAGTACGAAGTAGAATGGCTGTTGTGCTCACTATAGCAGGCATCACCTGCTTGGGAATATTCATTGCCGGGCTGTGGATATCTCTGCAACGTCCCCCACTCCGCACTATGGGCGAGACCCGTTTATGGTACTCTTTCTTTATGGGTATTGCCGGGTTATTGACTTATATTCGTTGGAAATATCGATGGATACTTTCTTTCTCCACCTTATTGTCCACTGTCTTTGTAATAATCAATCTGCTGAAACCGGAGATACATGACCAGTCGCTTATGCCGGCTTTGCAAAGTATTTGGTTTATTCCCCATGTCACCGTCTATATGTTCTCCTATTCCGTATTGGGATGTGCTTTCATCATAGCCCTCTGCGGTCTTGTCCATCACAAAGAAGAGTACCTGGTGACAGCAGACAATCTGGTCTATTCCGGAGTGGCGTTTTTGTCAATCGGAATGCTTCTCGGGTCTTTGTGGGCTAAGGAGGCATGGGGTAATTATTGGAGTTGGGACCCCAAAGAAACCTGGGCGGTAGTAACCTGGATGGGATACCTATTATATATACATCTGCGCTTGCGAAGGAAGTTTCGCAAAAAGATGCTGTACGTCATACTGATTTTCTCCTTTCTGGCATTGCAGATGTGCTGGTATGGAGTGAATTATTTGCCTTCGGCTCAACAAAGTGTACATTTATACAATCGTAATAATTAACTTAAAGAATGCACAATGAAGAAAAGTACAAAATTTATCATCGCATTGCTTGTGACAGTCGGGGCACTGGCTATCACTTACCGCGTTGTAAACCAAGCACCGTCGAAAGATCTTGCTGCTGATGCTCAGATGCAGGAAATCATTACTTCGGGGGGATGTTTACAATGTCATTCGGGCAGTCCGGACCTTCCTTTCTATGCCAACTGGCCCGTTGCAAGCGGAATGGTACAGAAAGACGTAACGCAAGGTTATCGTGCTTTCGACATGACCGAAATGGCTGAAGCTCTGAAAGCCGGTAAGCCTGTCGGAAAAGTAGCACTTGCTAAAGTCGAAAAAGTAATCATGGACGGAACGATGCCCAAACATGCTTATTACATGGTACATTGGGGATCGAGCGTAACAGATGCCAAGAAGGAAATGGCTATGGCATGGGTTAAACAACATCGCTTGGCACATTATGCTAACGGACTGGCTGCCGCCGAGTTTGCCAATGAACCGATACGTCCCATCGCAGATTCTATTCCTGTGGATATGCGTAAAGTCATCTTGGGAGATATGCTCTATCATGACACTCGCCTTTCGGCCGATAACACCGTTTCATGTGCTTCGTGTCACGGATTGAATACCGGTGGTGTGGACAATAAGCAATATTCGGAAGGTGTAGGCGGACAGTTCGGAGGCGTAAATGCTCCGACAGTGTATAACGCCGCTTACAATTTCGTCCAGTTCTGGGATGGACGTGCCGGAACACTTGCCGAGCAGGCTGCCGGACCTCCTTTGAATCCGGTCGAGATGGCCTGTCAGTCATTTGATGAAATCATTGCGAAACTGGAGCAGGATGCAAACTTTACCAAAGCCTTTTTGGCTGTATATCCCGATGGTTATTCCGAACAGAATATCACGAATGCGATCGAGGAGTTTGAAAAGACACTGCTTACTCCGAATTCCCGTTTCGACCTTTATCTGAAAGGTGAAAAGACTGCCATTAACGATATAGAGCTGGCCGGATACGAATTGTTTAAGAAATACGATTGTGCTACATGTCATGTCGGTGAGACACTGGGCGGCCAGTCTTACGAACTGATGGGCGTGAAGAGAGACTACTTCGCAGATCGGGGCATTGAATTGACAGAAGAAGATAACGGACGTTTCAAACAAACCCGGAACGAACGTGACAAACATCGCTTTAAAGTGCCCGGTTTGAGAAACATTGCCCTGACGGCTCCTTACTTCCATGACGGCAGTATGAAAACAATGAAAGAGGCTGTAGATTACATGGCCAAATATCAGATGGATCTGAATCTTTCGGAAGATGAACTGAATAAAATCGTTGCTTTTCTGGAGACACTGACCGGGGAGTACAAAGGTAAGCCCCTGACCAACGATAATCAGACCAAAGCATTATAACCTCTCTCAGGTAGATATAAGAAAAGGATACTCTTTACAGGGTATCCTTTTTAATTTTATGTTATAAATGGATTAGTTACGAGGCAGAGCTTCTTTAACAACCATCTGACGGCCTTCGTATTCAGCTCCGTTCAACTCAGAGATCACATTTTTTGCTTCATCGTCGTTCGGCATTTCAACGAATGCGAATCCTTTTGATTTGCGAGTCTCGCGATCGATGATCAGTTTTACTGAATCAACTGTTCCGTACTCTTCCATTACTTGTCTCAAATCTGCTTCCTTAACACGATAGCTAAGGTTTCCAATGTACATGTTCATAAAATAAAAAAAATAAAAATTGATAAATAAATTTAGAAACAACAGAAGTTTGAGATTAGATCTGGATTCAACTGATTCAGTAGAAAATAGAGTAAAATAAAACAATCAATTGTTTTCGTCGGTAAAGTACGTCATAATATTTGGATTATCAACTATAAAAGGGCATTTATTTTTCAATAAACGCCCTTTTCTTTTACAGATGTATCTCTGTTAATGCTTACTCAGATAGTTGGCTACTCCGTCTTCGGTAGCTTTCATGGCGTCTTTGCCTTTCGACCAATTGGCCGGACAAACCTCACCATACTCTTCAAAATGTTGTAAAGCGTCTACCATGCGCAATACTTCATCCACGTTACGTCCCAGCGGCAAGTCGTTGATGACACAATGTCTTACTACGCCCTCCTTGTCGATCAGGAACAGACCACGGAAAGCTACCGGTGTCCCTTCGCATACCCAATTGCCATTTTCATCGGGGGCATAGCTTCCGGCCAGCACTCCATAACTCTCAGAGATTGACTTAGAAAAGTCGGATACAATAGGATACTTCACGCCCTGGATACCTCCTTCGTTCTTGGGCATCTGCAACCAAGAGAAGTGAGAATATTCAGAGTCGACCGAACAACCTACCACAGCGACATCACGTTTTTCAAACTCTTCGAGCTTTTCCTGAAATGCGTGCAGTTCGGTGGGGCATACAAAAGTGAAGTCCATCGGGTAGAAGAAGAATACTACGTATTTTTCCCTTTATACTGATCCAACGAAAAGTTCTGAACGATTTCATGCCCATTGATTACAGCCGTGGCATCGAATTTCGGCGCTTGTTTTCCAATTAATGATCTCATAATTCTCTTATTTTAGAAGTTATTAAATGATTCATTTCGGAAACAAAGCTATCAGAATCTTTGTTTACTGCCAAAGTTTAATGATATATAATATCTATTGGTTAATAGACAAAATCTATTAAGGCTTCTTGAAGCGCACTTCATATACATCATTTCTCCTGTCCTTCAGGTTGCGAACGCTGCCGTAAGTGTGCAGTTCGTTCAATAAGTCGAGATCTACATCCGAAACCAGGATCATTTCTGTATTCGGAGTTGCTTCGGCACGCTTTCCGTCTGTCGGAAAAGCGAAATCGCAAGGTGTGAATACTCCCGACTGAGCATATTGAATATCCATATTGTGCACACGGGGAAGATTGCCTACACTGCCGGCTATTACCACAAAGCATTCGTTCTCAATGGCACGTGCCTGTGCGCAGACCCGAACACGCGAATAAGCATTTTGTGTATCGGTGAGAAACGGTACAAACAGAATCTGCATTCCCTGGTCGGCCATCAGACGGGAGAGTTCCGGAAATTCCACATCATAACAGATCAGTATGCCTATCTTTGCACAGTCCGTATCGAATGTTTTAAGCTGTTTGCCGCCGCTCAGTCCCCAACTCTTTATCTCGTCCGGGGTGACATGGAGCTTTTCGTACATTTCGTAAGTTCCGTCGCGTCGGCAAAGAAATCCGGCATTGTACAGCAATCCGTCTTCTTTGATCAGTGGCATACTTCCTGTGATGATATTGATGTTGTAGCTGATTGCCAGATTAATGAAGCGATCGCGGATTTCTTCGGTATATTGGGCCAGCCCGCGGATGGCCTGTGATTCGCCTTTGTCATTGTACTTTGACATCAACGGTGCATTAAAGTATTCGGGGAAAAGCACAAAATCACTCTTATAGTCGGATACCGCATCTACAAAAAATTCTACCTGTTCGAAGAGATCGTCCAAGGTCTTATAACTACGCATCTGCCACTGCACCAATCCTACACGGACCGTTGTTTTGGGGCCAGATATTCTTGCGTAGGCGCTGATAGTAAATGTTGTCCCACTGCAAGAGACAGGCGTAGTGTTTTGATTCTTCATCGTTCGGCAAATAATTGGTCATCACCTTGCGTACGTGAAAATCATTGGAGAGTTGAAAAGTGAGCACCGGATCATAGATTTCGCGCTGACGAACACGGTCGATGTACTCTTTGGGACGCATCTTGTCGGCATACTTATGGTAATTCGGGATGCGACCGCCAAACATAATCGCTTTCAGATTCAGCGTTTCGCAAAGTTCTTTGCGATATTCGTACATGCGCCGAGCTAGTCGTAACCCGCGATATTCGGGATGGATAAAGACCTCGATGCCATATAAGATATTCCCTTGGGGAGAATGGGTATTGAAAGTCTCCTTCCCCGTGACCTGGGCATAGGTATGATCGTTTTTCACTTTATCATATTCTACAATGATAGAGAGTGCACAGCCGACTATCTTTTCGTCGACCACAGTAACAATTTGTCCTTCGGGGAAAATTTTAATTAGTTTCTCAATCTGCTCGTGTGTCCAGAACACATCGCTTCCGTCCGAATATACACGTGTAAACGATTGGGATAATTGAGCGTAATCTTCAATCTGGAGGTTACGGATCTGTACCTTATTGATTTTATGAGGATAATCCATAGTAACTTGTATTAAAAAAACATTGCAAAGGTAAGCTTTATCTTTATAACCGGACAGCTTTCATATAATTTTATACCTTTGCATTTCATAACAACTATCAAGAGTATGCGTAAATTTATTATTTCTTTCTGCTGCTATGTCTTCTTTATTTTTACTTTGGCAGCGCAGGACAAGGCTCCGCATTACACCGTAATTGTTTCATTGGATGCCTTCCGCTGGGATTATCCGGCAATGTATGATACCCCTAACCTGAACCAGATGGCCCGCGAGGGAGTAAAGGCGACCATGCTTCCCTCCTATCCGGCGTCTACTTTCCCCAACCACTATACATTGGCTACGGGATTGGTGCCTGACCACAACGGTATTATCAACAACACTTTCTGGGATGTAAAACGTCGTCGCCAATACTCTATGGGAGATCCCGCCACGCGAAACAATCCCGACTACTATCTGGGTGAACCGATCTGGATTACGGCACAAAAGCAGGGAGTGAAGACAGGAAACGTTTATTGGGTTGGTTCGGATATTGCCATCAAAGGCGGTTATCCTACTTACTACCGGGAATATGCCGAGAAGCCTCGTCTTACTTTTGAACAGCGGGTGGATTCGACCATCGCTCTTCTGGAAAAGCCGGAAGCGGAACGTCCCCGTCTCGTTATGCTTTACTTTGAAGAGCCGGATGGCGTGACCCATCATCACGGCCCCCGCAGTGTAGAAGCTGCTGCCATTATACACCGTATGGATAGTTTGGTCGGAATGTTGCGGCAGGGAATTGCATCGCTTCCTTTCGGTAAGGATGTCAACCTGATTGTCACCGCCGATCATGGAATGACCGAGATCAGTGACGACCGCGTGGTAGACATGAATAAGTATCTGCGTCCGGAATGGTGTGAGGCTGTGGATGGACGGACTCCGACCTCTATTTTCACAAAACCGGAATATCGCGACTCGGTATACAATGCCTTGAAAGATGTACCCCATATTCATGTGTGGAAAAAGGAGGAGATTCCTGCCGAATTAAACTATGGAAGCAGTGACCGTATCGGTGATATTGTAGTGGCTCCCGAGTTAGGATGGCAATTTACCGATGTACCACGTGCCTTGAAAGGTGCTCATGGATATTTTCCGCAAAGTCCGGATATGCAGGTAATGTTTCGTGCCTGTGGGCCCGACTTTAAGGCAGGGTATGAATCGAAGGGATTTGTCAATGTGGATATCTACCCGCTGTTGGCCCATTTATTGAAAATTACTCCGGAGAAGACAGATGGACAGTTCGAAAGAATAAAAGACATTCTGAAAGATGTGTCTTTTTGATAATTTATTGCATGTAAAATCGCATCTTTCTGTCCATCGGGCAAGATGACTAAAAAAATCGTCTGCAATTTGAATCAGCGTTTTTAAAAAGGAAATCCATCTATATGTATTTACTGAAATATATATAGGTGGATTCTCTTTTTAATATCTCTATGATAAATAAATAGGGTAAACAGTTATCATTCTTCTATTTTATTTCTATCGTACAGATATAACCAAATAGAGAAATATCATCCCCGTTTCTGCTCCCATTCGATATCATTAGACCATACGGAGCATATGTAGTAACCATCCGGACCGGATGGTTACGCCTTAATGAGTGGATGAAGTAAGCTTTTGGCTCGTTTGCTTACTTTAATTCATCTAAAAGTCGGTAGCTCCACCCCTTTCAGAAGCAAGCTGAAAGGGGTGAAACTACCGACTATGGTTTGCTACGCTTCCGGTTTACCGGATTCTCAAGAAGTGCATGTTAGCCAAAAGGATGTATATGCTGCATTCGGTCGGTATTTACTTCGATTTGCTTTCAATGTGGAATGACGTAAGATCTACTCCGGTTAACGCTTCTTCCAAAGTTTGCTCATATCCTCCAATGTTTTTCCTTTGGTTTCCGGCACCCAACGCCATACGAAGAGGGCGGCAATCACACAAATGATTCCGTAAAGACTGTAGGCAAACATCGGACTGAAATCATAGAGCGCGGGGAACGTAGATGAAACAATGTAGTTGAATATCCATTGAAATGCCACAGCAATGGCCACCGCTTTGCCACGGATGGTGTTGGGAAAGATTTCGGATATCAGTACCCAACAGATGGGTCCCCATGACATCATGAAGAAAGCTGCATATACAATGACAGACAGTACGGGAAGTATCCCCTTGATACCCATACTGTCACACAAGGCGACTGCAAAGGCTCCGACAGCCATACCGACGGAACCGATGATAAGCAACGGTTTTCGTCCGAAACGGTCGACGGTGAAAATAGCTATCAGTGTAAAGACGATATTGACAATGCCCATGATGACGGTTTGCATCATTCCTCCGCCTTCGGCACCGGCATTTTCGAATATTCGCGGCGCATAATAGAGCACGGCGTTGATGCCGATGGCTTGCTGGAAGACAGAAAGCAGAATACCGATAACAATCACCGCCGCACCGTAGGTGAACAGCTTCTCTGTCTTTTCCTGCGAAGTGGCTTTTATTTCGGCAAGAATCTCTTGTGCTTTTGTGGCTCCATTCACTTTTTTGAGAATGGAATAAGCCTTCTGATCCTGATCAATCATCACCAGATAACGGGGAGTTTTGGGTACGAAGAAGAGTAACATGCCGAAGAAAGCTGCCGGAAAGGCTTCGGAACCGAACATATAGCGCCACCCTTCGGTAACGGTCCACATATCCGACTCGCTACTTACAGAAAGTGTACCGGCAGCATCTTTCAGGATAACAGGATTCTGGTGGTCGCCCAAGATCAGGTAGTTTACAAAGTAAACCACAAGCATGCCGAAGATTATGGCAAACTGATTGCACGACACCAGCGTACCGCGAATGTTGGAGGGAGCTATCTCGGCAATATACATGGGACAAACAGCGGACGCCAGTCCCACTCCGATGCCTCCCAGAATGCGGTAGAGATTAAAGGTGATAAGCAGGTTCATATTAGCCTTCCCATATTCAAAGAACAGGAATTCAGGATAATAAGACCCCAGTGCCGAAAGGAAGAAAAGTACGGCGGCCAGCCGTAGTGAGTTGCGGCGTCCCAGCCGTGAAGCGAAGATGCCGGACAATGCACCACCCAAGACGCAACCGATCAGTGCACTCGAGGAGGTGATGCCGTGCATCACTTTGTCGTATTGAAAATCTGTGGCTGTGAGGAAGAAGGCTTCGAGCCCTTTCTCAGCTCCTGAAATTACAGCGGTATCATAGCCGAACAGCAATCCGCCCAGGATGGCTACCGATGTAATGGAATACAGGTAGAGCTTGCTACCCTCGTTGGTATGATTCATGGCATTAGCTTTTTTTGAATTACGGTCTGCAGGCAACAAGAGCCTGCAGACCGTGAAATACGGACTTATAATGAGTAGATATTAACGAGTGCTTCATACAGTTCCTGTTGGCCGCTGGTCTGCTTCGGCTCTCCGTTGGCTTTGGCATAAGCAACCAGTTCCTCCAGGCTGAGTTTCCCTTCTTCGAACTCCTTGCCTTTGCCCGCATCGAACGAGGCATAACGGTCGGACAACATTTTCTGGTAAGGAGACTCATTGAGCAGATTGGCTGCGCTTTCCAAGGCACGTGCCATAGCATCCATTCCGGCAATATGTGCGATAAAGATATCTTCCGGGTCAGTAGAGTTCCGGCGAGTTTTGGCATCGAAGTTTGTACCGCCGTTACCCAATCCGTCGTTACGGATAATCTGCATCATGGCTTGTGTCAGTTCGAAGTTGTCAATCGGAAATTGATCCGTATCCCATCCGTTCTGATAATCGCCGCGGTTTGCGTCGATAGACCCCAACATTCCGTTGTCTACAGCCACCGCCAGTTCATGTTCGAACGTATGTCCTGCAAGGGTGGCATGATTCACTTCGATATTCACTTTGAAGTCTTGATCCAGTCCGTGAGCCTTCAGGAAGCCGATAACTGTCTCTGTATCGACATCATACTGATGCTTTGTCGGTTCCATGGGTTTCGGTTCAATCAGGAAAGTGCCCTTGAAACCACGTGCACGTCCATAATCACGGGCAATGGTCAGCATCTGTGCCAGATGTTCTTTTTCGCGTTTCTGATCAGTATTCAGCAACGACATATACCCTTCGCGTCCACCCCAAAAGACATAATTCGTACCTCCCAGTTCAATGGTGGCATCAATCGCATTCTTTATCTGGACAGCGGCACGGGCCACAACATCAAAATCGGGATTGGTGGCTGCACCGTTCATGTAACGCGCGTGGCTGAATACATTGGCCGTTCCCCACAACAGTTTGATGCCTGTTTCGGCCTGTTTCTGCTTAGCATAAGCAACCAGCTCTTTCAGGTTGGCCTCATAGGCTTCGATGCTGTCGGCTTCCGTAACCAAATCGACATCATGGAAGCAATAATACCCGATGCCCATTTTCTGCATAAACTCGAAACCGGCATCCATTTTATTCTTGGCAGCCTGCACGGGATCAGGGTCACCGTTCCATGGGAACTGTTTGGTTCCGCCTCCAAACTGGTCACCGCCTTCGGCACAAAGTGTATGCCACCATGCCATTGCAAACTTTAACCAATCTTTCATACTACGCCCGTTAATCATTTTCTCGGCATCGTAATAGCGAAATGCCATCGGGTTCTTACTGTCTTTTCCTTCAAATTTAATTTTCCCTATACCCGGGAAGTACTCTTTTGTTGCCATCTTATTTAAAATTTTAGGGGCTTTGCCCTTTCTTCTTCCCAAAGGAAGAAGAAAGAAAGCCGGAATGATTAATATTTTATTCTTAATGATTACTTATTCTCTGTTTCTGTCTGCATGGACTGAGTCAGACATTGTTTCCACCGTGCGTAAGCATCAGTGTATTCCTGTTGTTTGCCGGCATCCGGTTCTACGACTGTCAGCTTATCGAGAGTTGCGAATGCTTCTTCATGGTTTTTATATATGCCCGCTCCCATTCCTGCTCCTTTGGCTGCACCAACGGAACCGTCTGTGTCATAGAGTTCGATGGTGGCTTCCGTCGTACCGGCCAGTGTCTCGCGAAAAACGGAACTCAGAAACATATTGGCGTGTCCGGCATGGATCTTTTTAACGGGGATGCCCATCTCTTCCATAATGTCGATGCCATATTTAAATGAAAAGACGATTCCTTCCTGTGCCGCCCGGATCAGATGTGATTTGTCATGCCTGTTGAAGTCTACGCCGTGTATACCGCAGCCGGTTGCCCGATTATCGAGCATTCGTTCTGCTCCGTTGCCGAAAGGAAGGATGCTGATACCTGCACTGCCGATGGGAACGGATGAAGCAAAACGGTTCATCTCGGCGTACGAAATACCTTCGGGGGCAACATTGCGCCTGATCCACGAGTTGAGAATCCCCGTTCCATTAATACAGAGCAATACGCCGAGGCGGGGATCGGCAGCAGTATGGTTGACATGGGCAAAGGTGTTGACACGTGACTGCGGATCATAATTGATTTCGCCGTTTACTCCGTATACGACTCCCGATGTTCCGGCTGTGGAAGCTATCTCACCCGGATTGAACACATTCAGGGAAAGAGCGTTGTTGGGTTGGTCTCCTGCACGGTAAGTGATCGGAGTGCCTTCTTGTAGCCCGAGTTCCCGGGCAGCCGTACCTGTCAGTCGCCCCTGTTCGGCGAAAGTAGGCCGGATGTCGGCTATCAGCGAAGGATCGATTCCGTAATATTGCATCAGGAAGTCGGCCGGGCGGTTGTTTCGGAAGTCCCAGAACATTCCTTCGGAGAGTCCCTCTATTGTCGTACATACTTCACCGCTCAGTTTCATGGCGATGTAATCTCCCGGCAACATGATTTTATCGATCTGTTCATAGATATCCGGTTCGTTTTCTTTCACCCATGCCAGTTTTGAAGCAGTAAAGTTTCCAGGAGAATTAAGCAAATGTGCCAGACAGAACTTCTCACCGATTGCCTCGAATGCCCTCTGCCCATAGGAGACCGCACGTGAATCGCACCAGATAATGGCCGGACGCAGTGTGCGTTGCCGTTTGTCCACACACACCAGACCGTGCATCTGATAAGAGATGCCGATGGCTTTGATGTCTTTGGCATCTACCCGTGATTCCGATAGAATGGATCGGGTGGAGAGTTTCAAGTTCTCCCACCAACTTTCCGGTTCTTGCTCTGCCCATCCGGGACGTATGGCAATGATGCCCGCCTCTGTTTTCGGAAAGAACGCAGAAGCGACACATTTACCTGTTTCTGCATCTACCAGGCTCGCTTTAACCGAAGAGCTGCCTATATCATAACCTAATAAAAACATGATACTGTTTATTAATTTATTTGTAGTTTAATATTAAATCCCGATTGGGGGTTATCGTCTTGTCTTATTATATATCTTCCTGTCGAACTTATAATAACGGGCTGCCCGATGGGCTACTCCGGTTTGTTTCTCTTCCAGCGGTACAACGTAGTCCATCAGAGCTATCTTTTTATGGAAGTTACGCACATCCACTGCTTTGTCATATACCAGTTCGAACAGGATTCGTAACTGAGATGCAGTGAACTTACGCGGCAACAAGTCGAATAGCATCGAAGGATTAAACTCTACGAATTGCCGGATATAAGTCAGCGCCTCTCTGATTATCAAGTTATGGTCGAAAGCCAATGTCTTTATGTCTTTCAACGCTACCCAACAGGCTTGAAATTCATCCAGATTCTTGTCCAGTGCCCGGTCTATCTTTACCATCGACAGATAAGCTATGGTGACTATGCGTTCCACTTTCGATTGCATAGCCCGTTCCAACCAATGTACATCTTTGGGATTGCTCGTCCGGTTTTTGGAACCGAATGCCTTAAATTGCATCAGGTTGACGTTTCGGATACCGGTCAGTTCGAATAAGACCCGCTGGGCTGCTTCGTCCAGGTCCTCATCCATATAGATCAGACTTCCGGGAAGTTTCATGTCACGATAAACTTTTCCGTTTTCCTCTCCTATCCGATTAATCAGCAGAACCTTGAGCTGTTCTCCGTCAAAACCGATCACTACACAGTCCACTGAGATGTGATTGTTTGCCAATGGGATTTGTTTGGGTATGTCATGCATAATATTGAGTCTTTGATTGCTGCAAATATAGAGATATTATCATGCGGTAAACAAATAAATAATATGCTATAAAGCATTGTTTTTCATATATATACATATCGTAAATTTTACACTAAGGAGTATTCATCTTATTGTATCGATAACAATATGTATTTCTACCCTCGGTGAACGATAGTAATTGTAGAAAGTACAGAAAGCCGGGGAGTCTTTATAATCAGTTCTTTCGGTCGTCGCATACCCTTGAGCGATACGAGGGACTTATTGTATTTTATAGGGTATGTCATTTTGTATCTTCTTTGTTTTTATCCTATCTTTGCCACCAAACTATTAAAAAAACTAAAATGAAAACTTATCCGGTCGTTCTTTCCATTGCCGGCTCCGACTGTTCGGGCGGGGCAGGCATTCAGGCAGATATAAAAACGATTTCTGCTTTGGGAGCATATGCGGCATCGGTAATTACTGCTGTTACCGTGCAGAATACAAGAGGAGTAAAAGCTGTGCATACAGTTCCCGCTGAGATAGTGCAGGGACAGATTGAAGCGGTTATGGAAGATTTGCGTCCGGATGCCCTGAAAATAGGTATGGTGAGTGAACCGACGCTTGTGAAGATTATTGCCGGGTGCCTGCTAAAGTATCCTCATTGTCCGATAGTTTATGATCCCGTCATGGTTTCAACCAGTGGACGGAAGTTGATGGCAAAAGATGCAATACAGTTGATCAAAGAAGAACTTTTTCCACTTACAAGCCTGATCACTCCCAATCTGGATGAAACGGAGGTACTGACCGGAAAGAAAATCACAACAGCAGAAGAGATGAAAGAAGCTGCCCGGCAACTTTCAGAAGAGTATCATACAGCGGTATTGGTGAAAGGAGGACATCTGGAGGGAAACGAAATGCAGGATGTGTTGTTTACCGATGGGAACGCCTATATATATAAGGAGAAAAAGATAGAGAGCCGGAATTTGCATGGGACGGGATGCACCCTTTCTTCTTCGATCGCCACTTATCTGGCATTAGGACTTCCTATGGACCAGGCAGTTGGCAAGGCAAAGAGTTATGTAAGCAAAGCTATTGATGCCGGCAAGGAAATAATTATCGGACATGGCAACGGACCGTTATGTCACTTCTGGGGCCCTGAGAAAGCCCGGATATGGGACGATAATAAGGTAGAATAGGCTGAAAAACATATTGTCCATTGCACAATTTCACCAAATCTGTGCTATGATATTGCAAAAATATATAACTTTGCACCCGCAAATTAAATTAAAAAACAAAAATATGAAAGCATTTGTATTCCCCGGTCAAGGTGCCCAATTCGTAGGTATGGGTAAGGACCTGTATGAAACTTCAGCTTTAGCAAAAGAATTGTTTGAAAAAGCAAATGATATCCTGGGATATCGCATTACAGATATTATGTTCAACGGTATGGACGAAGATCTTCGTCAGACCAAGGTTACTCAGCCTGCTGTATTCCTCCACTCTGTTATTTCTGCACTTTGCATGGGTGACGACTTCAAACCTGAAATGACTGCCGGACACTCACTGGGAGAGTTTTCTGCATTGGTCGCTGCCGGCGCTCTGTCTTTTGAAGACGGCTTAAAATTGGTTTATGCACGTGCTATGGCTATGCAGAAAGCTTGTGAGGCAACTCCTTCTACAATGGCTGCTATTATAGCTTTACCGGATGAGAAAGTAGAAGAAATCTGTGCTTCTGTTACCGCTGAAGGAGAAGTTTGTGTACCTGCCAATTACAACTGTCCGGGACAGATTGTAATTTCCGGATCTGTACCGGGTATCGAAAAAGCTTGTGAACTGATGAAAGCAGCCGGAGCTAAGCGTGCGCTTCCGTTGAAAGTAGGCGGTGCATTCCATTCTCCTCTGATGGATCCTGCCAAAGTAGAATTGGAAGCTGCCATTAACGCGACTGAGTTCCACACACCGAAATGTCCGGTTTATCAGAATGTAGATGCCCTGCCCCATACAGACCCGCAGGAAATCAAGAAGAATCTGGTTGCTCAGTTGACTGCTTCTGTACGTTGGACACAGACCGTAAAAAATATGGTTGCCGATGGTGCTACCGACTTCACAGAATGTGGACCGGGTGCCGTATTGCAGGGATTGATCAAGAAGATCGACTCTACAGTTTCGGCTCACGGAATAGCATAAGTCTATTGATAGACCACTCTTAACACACAGCATCGGAATCTTTATGTAGGATTCCGGTGCTGTGTGTTTTTGTTTTAAGGTCATAAGTTACTCTCATCGTTCTATCTGTAAAGATCGCTCTGGACTGCAATGAAGGGACGCGGACAGTTTACAACTTTTTTGCCAACACTTTTGTTATAATTGGATAATAAACCTATTTTATCCAATGAAAGTACACGAATATCAGGCAAAGGAGATTTTCTCCACTTACGGAATACCTGTCGAGAGGCATGCTTTATGCCATACGGCAGATGGGGCTGTGGCTGCTTATCACCGAATGGGGGTAAACCGGGTAGCCATAAAAGCCCAAGTGCTGACCGGCGGGCGGGGAAAAGCCGGCGGAGTAAAGTTGGCCAATAATGATAGAGATGTCTACCAATACGCTCAAACTATTTTGGAGATGACTATAAAAGGTTATCCCGTCACCAAGATTCTTCTTAGTGAGGCTGTCAACATTGCAGCCGAATATTACATCAGTTTTACGATAGACCGTAATACGCGCTCTGTCACGCTGATTATGAGTGCGGCCGGTGGTATGGACATCGAGGAAGTAGCCCGCCAATCTCCGGAAAAGATAATACGTTGCAGCATTGATCCTCTAATCGGAGTTCCCGATTATCTGGCACATAAGTTTGCTTTCTCTCTCTTTGAACAAGCTGAGCAAGCTAACCGGATGGCAACTATTATTCAAGATCTTTACAAAGCATTTATTGAAAAAGATGCTTCACTTGCTGAAATTAATCCATTGGTACTTACCCCTGTTGGGACATTATTGGCTATTGATGCCAAAATGGTTTTTGATGATAATGCACTTTATCGTCATCCGGACTTACAGAAGTTATCAGAGCCCACAGAAGAGGAGAAGTTGGAAGCGATTGCCAAAGAAAGAGGATTCAGCTATGTGCGCATGGACGGCGAGATAGGCTGTATGGTTAATGGAGCCGGTCTGGCTATGACAACTATGGATATGATCAAGCTTTATGGAGGAAATCCGGCTAATTTCCTTGATATTGGCGGTAGTTCAAATCCTGTCAAGGTGATAGAAGCTATGAGATTATTGCTGGATGACAAAAAAGTCAAAGTAGTCTTTATCAATATTTTCGGAGGTATCACCCGATGTGACGATGTAGCCATCGGACTCTTACAGGCGTTTGAGCAGATACAAACGGATATTCCTATTATTGTGCGGCTTACAGGCACTAATGGAAATATGGGACGTGAATTATTGCGTAAGAATAACCGTTTTCAAGTGGCCCAAACAATGGAAGAAGCTACTAAAATGGCTATAGAATCATTAAAGAAAGAATCGATATGAGCATACTTATTGATAAATCTACCCGACTTTTGGTGCAGGGTATCACAGGCAGGGACGGACTCTTTCATGCCAAAAAGATGGCTGAATACGGAACAAATGTGGTGGGCGGAACATCACCCGGCAAAGGAGGAACAATGATAGATGATACCTTTCCGGTATTCAACACCATGCATGAGGCTGTTCGCCGAACGCAAGCCAATACATCTGTTATTTTCGTACCGGCACGCTTTGCTGCCGATGCTATTATGGAGGCTGCCGATGCCGGTATCCGGCTGATAATTTGTATCACAGAAGGAATTCCTACATTGGATGTAATAAAGGCCTACCGGTTTGTCGAACTGAAGGGAGCTAAACTCATTGGGCCGAATTGCCCCGGTCTGATCTCTCCCGGAGAAAGTCTGGTAGGTATTCTTCCGGGGCAAGTGTTCACTCCGGGCAATATAGGAGTAATCAGCCGTAGCGGTACGTTGACCTATGAAATCGTATCACATCTGACTGCTAAAGGTATGGGACAGTCCACTGCCATTGGTATGGGAGGTGATCCGGTTGTCGGACTTTATTTTCGTGATCTTTTGGGAATGTTACAAAATGATCCGCAAACTGATGCTATTGTGATGATTGGTGAGATTGGGGGTAACGCAGAAGAGTTGGCCGCAACATACATTCGTGAACATGTGACTAAACCTGTGGTGGCATTTATTGCAGGGAGATCTGCCCCGCCGGGTAAACAGATGGGACATGCCGGAGCTATTATATCCGGAAGTTCCGGTTCTGCAACCGAAAAGATTTCAGCATTGGAAGCTGCAGGAATCAGAGTTGCCGGTGAACCCTCGGAAATACCGGATTTACTGAAAGGCAGTTTCTAAACAATTCTTTTTTTAATTTATCAAACTACAAATTAAAAGTTATGAGTAGACGTAGACAATTAGAGCATGAAGTGTCTTTAGCTCAGGAAAGAATAAAAAAAGCTCCCAAAGATACTCCTAAAGAAATTTTGAAGACGTGGGAACAAGAGTTAGTCGACTTGGAATTAGAACTCAATAATTTGGTTGACGACGAAGAAGACAACAATGAATGAATCACTTCTCTTTAATCACAGAAAAGCCCGTACATAAAAACTGTACGGGCTTTTTCAAAGGAAATAGAATATTCTCCCGGCTACCTTCGGGAATGGCTACGCATAAAGGGTATACGGCTCCCTCAATTTATCAGTTGTGTAACATTTATAATAAGACGGAATTGGAGGTACTTTGTTCCGCTTCGGCTCATGTTTTAACTGTTTATTTTCATATTTACCTAATTATCCAATGATTTTCTTGTGAGATGTAATAGAATTACTCTATAATTTTTGATGTACATCAAAAACAAATAGTACAAAATGGCATTTTTATCCTATGTCAATTCAATCATCATATATCTCCCTTACATTTGTCATGTTTTCAAGGTATAACATAAAAAGTAGAGATTATGAAATGGGTAAAAAGATTGTTCGATAGAATCGGTAGTTCCGATTCTATGATTTGGGGCTATGTAATGCTCCATGAGTAAAGGATTATAAAACAGGATTTGATTGAAAAAAACGTTTGAAAAAGGAGGCTGGAATCATTCAGGCTCCTTTTTTAATACCGGAAAGATTTCAGCCAAAACGTATCCGGACTTTTAGAAATGCTATTTCTTTTAAATATCATTTTATATTTCATAGATTATCGTCTGAGACCTATTTTCTACGAAGGGGGCACGACTTCAGATTGAATGACATCTGGTTGATGAATCAAATAGTATTTTCTTCATTTTACTATTGCATTTCATTGGTTTGCTTCGACCTTTCTTTAAGTCTTTTCGGGATAAGGCTGTAGGATAAAAGCCCAAATTCGTACCTGAACTAAAAAATGTAAAACCATGATAAAAATACGTTTTAAAAACTTCGTAGTTAAATATTTTTTTGTATATTAGGGACATAACCAAATGATATAAAATGGAATTAGAGACAATTGGAGAAAACGCCGGCAAAGTATGGCGCACCCTGAATGAAATGAGGGGAGAAATATCTATTCAGGAACTTAGTCGGAAAATTAACCTCAGCGCCGAAGACGTTGCACTTGCGGTAGGTTGGTTAGCCAGAGAAAATAATATTTTTATTCAGAGACACAACTACCTGTTATACGTCAGTCATGATGCTTTCTGATTTTATCTCAAGAAGATTGACTGTCTGGGTCTAAAAAACATAATGGGGCGTATTGCTTGACAATACGCCCCATTATGTTTTTATGATTTGGAACAAGTCTGTGCACCGGTTTTCATTAAGAGCCTATCGGTAAGAAAATAGGCTAACTCTACCATCATGATACCGATAATGGCACCTGCCAAAACGTCGCTCAGCCAATGGCGATTATTCAACTGCCTTGTGAATCCGGTGACAACTGCCGGCAAGAAGGTAGCAATACCCGCTAGAGGGGTCTTGAAACCATATTCTTTATACAGTAGTGTGGCAGCCGTAAAAGCCGTAGCTGTATGCCCCGAAGGGAATGAAAGGAAATCGGAACCGTCGGGACGAAGAACCCCCGCCAGTGATTTCATTGTAAGCACTATGGTCCCCATTAATATATAAGAAAATGCAGTAGAGACGAGCATTCGTTTCCAGTTACTACGGCTCTTTACTCCTGTAAGTTTTAACACGAACATAGCAACAATCGGAAGGTATGGCAAAAAATCATCATACCGATATGCAAAGTAGAAGCATGCATATTACGTAAATGATAGATATATTGATCAGCACTTGTCAATAACCCGGCCCGCAGGGCACAAACTAAAAGATACAGGCAAACAACCAAAACATTAATTTACGTGGACTCATATTGTTCTATTATAGGTGTATTGTTATGCCTACAAAGATAATTTTTTTGATGCAGAAGACATTAGGCAGAATTCATATGAAAATATTATTTGTCTTATTATAACATTCATATGAATATATGGGGATGAAACAACATAATGCACATCACATTTTACAATAAATCGAGGCGGGTATCATTCTCAGAAGTAATGCTACGTATTTCCATCTCTTCGAAAACATACGCAACTTTCTTCTTCGAAGGATGGCGCGATAAATCTGTTGTACAGCTTTATCCAACGGAGTAATCCAAAACAACCCTCTCCTTTTGCCATTGCCGTATCGACAAATCCGGGACGTACATCAGTGATATAAATAGGATATGGTAGCTTGGCTGCTTTTTTTCTTAATCCTTCGGTATAGTTGATTTGATAGGCTTTCGAGGCATTGTATGCCGGGGCTATTCCTTCACCGCGCATTCCGCCTACAGATGAAATTACAATCAAATGCCCCCATTCTTGCTTCTGAAAAAAGTGAAAAGCCCAATCCACTACATTGGTAAATCCTATTACATTGGTTAAAAGAGTCGGTTTCTCTAAAAGATAATCAAGTTCAGGATTTAGCTCCCCTATTCCCGAACAGAATACAAGTATATCCATACCTCCCACTCTGTTCACAAGATTGCTCAGTTGTCGGACTGTATCGGTATCTTTGGTAACATCGGAAACACTATAAAAACAATTTTTATTTTGAGAACAGATCTCTTGTAGTTTATCTTCTCTACGCCCCGTAATACCAACTGTATTTCCTTCCCGGAGAAAGCGCTCTGCTAATCCTTTACCGATTCCGGAAGTAGCTCCTATAATAATAACTTTTTTCATTTTTATATCTTTTAAAGTTTGCACAAAGGTATCGGGTTCGGAACACATGGATCTTGACTGAAATCAAGATTTTACTTTTGTACTAATTTTCTTCGAAGACGACTCAGTGTTTCCGGACAGATCATCAGATAGGATGCCAATTCTTTTAGCGAGATCAAGTTCAACAATTCGGGACAGCGCTTTAAGATTGCCGTATAGCGTTCTTCAGGAGTCATACTATATAAAGAGATCATCCGCTCATATACTTCCCAAAGCAATATCTCAGCTATTTGCCTACCTAACTTTTGATTTGCTTCATTTCGACTGTAAAACTCCTCCAATTGCCTGTTATTGATTACATAAACCGAACAATTACAAATAGCTTGTATATCGACATTAGAATTGTCTCCCAGACGAAAAGCAGGATAATTTCCCACAAAAGAGTGATCAAACGTATAACCGACAATCTTACTTCCTCCACGGCTGTCGGTACAGCAATAACGAAAGGAACCTTCCGTCACGTAGCCTACCATTTTGCAAGATTCATTTTGACGGCTAAAAAACTCTCCCTTTTTATAATCTGTCAACTGTCCATTATGAAATATAAATTCTGTGACAGGTTGAAAGTCAACCTTTGACATATATCTATTAAAACCTTTCACTTCTTCATCCATGACATAATTTCATTTTGAAGTGCGAATATAAATAATGCGGATTGAAATATAACATTCAATCCGCATTAAAATGAGTTTCTTTAATTTATCCACAATGGAAGAATTTGCTCACCAGTGCCAGCATCTCTTCCGGTTTGTCCTGTATATCTTTGCGTAGAGTGGCATCATTATAGCTTCGTAATCGACTGATAATACCATCGATCATAGCAGGACTGAATACATTGTACTGTTCAAATACAGTACGCTGTTTCTGTAAACAATCTGCAGATGCTGCACAGCTATCGGGAAGTTGGGCTAAAGCTTTCAACTTGTCTGCATTTTCTTTCTGATGGATATTTACATTAACGTACGTTTGCTCTGCAATAGCCAAAGCGTTCTCTATCTCAAACCCATGCCGACAAGCTACTGCAAGACCTGCCAATAATTGATAAAGATCGGCTGAGCCATCCGGTGAACGCATCTCTACGGTCTGTTTCTGAGTAGTATCATAGTTACTGTCCGATTCCAAAGGATTGGCTAGTGCACACATATCCGTTTGTGCGGACCATCCTAACGGAACACGTACCAATACTGAACGGTTTCGGTCACCCCAACAAACATTGGTAGGTGCTTCCTGATGGGGTACAAGACGGAAGTATGAAGTAGGATTGGTATTGCCGAAAGCCGTAATGGAAGGAGCAAGCTGCATCATACCGGCAATGGCTTTACGAGCGGTATCCGAGAGAGCGCCATCTTTCAGCATCTGGTTTTGTCCGTCTTTCATCATTCGCATATGAATGTGTAGCCCTGACCCGGCTTTACCTACTGTAATTTTGGGAGCAAAAGTAATATCATATCCATATTGGTAAGCTAAATTACGGATAACCCATTTGGCAATCATTAATTGATCGGCCGCATTTTCGGCATTGACGGGTAAAAATTCTATTTCGTTTTGCTCATAAACTTTGCCGTCAAGCATAAAATTGCCTACTTCCGAGTGTCCGTACTTTATTTGTCCACCTGTTTGGGCTATATAAGACATACATTGTGTACGGAAATCATTGAATTTTGCATAAGGTCCCGACTCGTGATATCCACGCTGATCGGTAGCCGGAAATAGACCGTCATCTTCGGAAATTACATAATATTCCAATTCTCCCATAGCCTGAAATTCCATACCTGTTACATCTGTAAATGCTTTGCAAGCCTTATGCAGAGTATATTCGGGAGAGCTTTCCAAAGGTTCCCCATCTTTATTAAAGAAAGAGCAAAGCATCACGAGTGTAGGTATTTCTGCAAACGGATCGACGAATGCTGTGCGAAAACGTGGTATTACATACAGATCGCTACTTCCGGCTTCTATGAAAGGAAACAGACTCGACCCATCTACCCGTTCACCACAAGTCAGGATGGCATCCAGATAGGAAGCATTGTTTATCACAAAATTCAGAGTTTTTAGCCGTCCGTCCGCAGCAGGATACATAAAATTGACCATGCGGATTTCATTCTGTTGGATATAGTTAATGATGTCTGCTTTTGTAAACTCAGCAGCAGGCTTTTGCAGAAAAGTCACCAAACGGTTGGGACTCATTAATAATTCTTGGTTCATCATACGTTGGTTGTTGTTTCATTATTGGGGTTAACATATTATTTTGAGAACCAAAGATACACAAAAAGTCAGCAAACCAAGATTTATTGCCGTAAAAAATAATAGTTCTCTCTTCGGTTAATAGTGATTCGGGTATTCCTTATTTAAAGTTGTTTCTATACTGCTAACTTCTTTCGTTTTTTTATACCTTTGCAGCCGGTTTTAAATAAGGTATAGATTATATGGTACAAAGTCAGACTCAGCCGGTTCGTAGAATTGCATTTCCTATATTAATTGCATTAAGTGTATCTCACTGTTTAAATGATCTTTTGCAATCTGTCATTTCGGCTGTATATCCTCTTTTTAAAGAAGATCTTTCGTTAAGTTTCGCTCAGATTGGATTGATAACCCTAGTTTACCAGATGTCTGCTTCTGTATTTCAACCACTGACCGGCCTTATTTTTGATAAACGTCCTATAGCTTGGTCGCTTCCTATCGGAATGAGTTTCACTTTGATAGGTATGCTGAATCTGGCTTTTGCATCCAATCTGAATTGGCTGCTTGCTTCTGTCTTTATCATTGGAATAGGTTCGTCTGTTCTCCATCCGGAAGCATCCCGTATCACCTTTTTGGCTTCGGGAGGGAAACGGGGATTGGCACAATCACTTTTTCAGGTAGGTGGAAATCTGGGGGGATCGTTAGGCCCTTTATTAGTCGCATTATTAGTGGCTCCTTATGGCAGGCATCATATTACACTATTTGCTATCCTTGCTTTGGCGGCTATTTGTGTAATGTTTCCTATTTGCCGCTGGTACCGTTCTTATCTGAACCATCTTAAAAAACGTCCGATCCATGCAAAAGCATATATCGAGCGCCCGCTTCCTCCTCAAAAGACTGTATTTGCTATCACGATACTGATGATTCTTATATTCTCTAAATATATTTATATGGCAAGTCTGAACAGCTATTATACATTTTATCTGATCCATAAGTTTAATGTAAGCATTCAGCAGTCGCAACTCTTTTTATTTGTATTTCTGGTAGCCACTGCCATTGGTACATTGATGGGAGGCCCCATTGGAGACAAGATAGGCCGTAAATATGTTATTTGGGGGTCGATCCTGGGAACAGCTCCTTTTAGTTTATTGATGCCACATGCCGGACTCGTATGGACTATAATTCTTAGTTTCTGTGTCGGCTTAATGCTTTCGTCTGCTTTTCCAGCTATTCTGTTATATGCACAAGAGCTGCTTCCCAACAAGTTAGGACTGATTTCCGGACTTTTTTTCGGTTTTGCATTTGGAGTGGCAGGCATTGCATCTGCTGTTCTTGGCAATATGGCCGATAAGTTTGGGATTGATGCTGTATATAATGTTTGTGCATTTATGCCGTTGTTAGGATTGGTGACCTGGTTTTTACCGGATCTGAAGAAAGTGAGAAGTGAAAAACAAGAATAATCAGGAAAGAGACGAAGTTTGTTTTTTATTTTGGACTTTGTAAAATCCGGAATCACTTTTCCGGATTTTATCCTTATTTTATGCTATTTTCTACCAGTTTTTTCCTTATATCAATTCTCCCTTTCATTTATTTTACTAATTTCGTGGCGAACATATATGAATCAAGTAAATGAAAATGGAAAATAGTGTATTAACCGGAAAACCTTATAACATCGGATATGCCTTGAGCGGAGGCTTTATTAAAGGCTTTGCCCATTTGGGAGTTATTCAGGCTTTATTGGAACATGATATTAAACCGGATATTATCTCAGGAGTCAGTGCCGGGGCTTTGGCCGGAGTATTTTATGCCGATGGCAACGAACCCTATAGGGTTTTGGACTACTTTTCCGGACATAAATTTCAGGACTTGACAAAACTTGTAATTCCTAAAGTAGGCTTATTTGCTTTGGGAGAGTTTATTGACTTTTTGAAGTCAAATCTTAAAGCTCAGAAGCTGGAGGATTTAAAACTTCCTCTTATCATTACTGCCACTGATCTGGATCATGGTCGCAGCATGCATTTTCATAAAGGGAATATAGCTGAACGGGTAGCTGCTTCATGCTGTATGCCGGTGTTATTTACACCTGTAAAAATAGGAAACACACATTATGTGGACGGAGGACTTCTGATGAATTTACCTGTATCTACCATCCGAAACGAATGTGAAAAAGTGGTAGCAGTGAATGTCAGCCCGTTGATGGCAGAAAAATATAAAATGAACATCGTTAGCATTGCCATGCGTTCTTATCATTTTATGTTTCGTGCCAATACGTTTCCGGAGCGAGACAATTGCGATTTACTAATTGAACCCTACAACCTAGAGGGTTATAGCAATACTGAACTTGAAAAGGCCGAAGAGATTTTTGAACAAGGCTATAACACTGCTTCTGAGGTTCTGGACCAACTAATTGAAGAGAAAGGAAAGATATGGAAATAATAAAAACCGGATTGGCTGCTTTTGGTATGTCGGGACAGGTGTTTCACGCTCCATTTATCAGCACGAATCCTCATTTTGAACTTTACAAAATAGTAGAGCGTAGTAAGGAACTCTCTAAAGAACGATATCCGCAAGCATCAATAGTACGTAGTTTTAAGGAGTTGACAGAAGATCCTGAAATAGATCTTATAGTCGTTAACACTCCGGACAATACACATTATGAATATGCCGGAATGGCTCTTGAAGCCGGGAAAAATGTAGTAGTTGAGAAACCGTTTACTTCTACCACCAAACAGGGTGAAGAATTAATAGCTTTGGCTAAGAAAAAAGGTTTGATGCTAAGTGTATATCAGAATCGCAGATGGGATGCAGATTTCTTAACGGTACGTGATATTCTTGCCAAATCCTTATTAGGACGTTTGGTAGAATATGAATCTACATTTGCTCGTTATCGTAATTTTATAAAGCCTAATACTTGGAAAGAGACCGGAGAGTCCGGTGGTGGATTAACCTATAATTTGGGTTCACATCTGATCGATCAGGCTATTCAGCTTTTTGGGATGCCTGAAGCTGTTTTTGCAGATTTGGGTATCCTGCGTGAAGGAGGAAAAGTTGATGATTATTTTATAATTCATCTGTTACATCCTTCGTTGGCACCAAATGTGAAAATCACCTTGAAAGCAAGTTACCTGATGCGAGAAGCCGAACCACGTTTTGCCTTACATGGAACACTAGGTTCGTATGTTAAATATGGAGTCGATAAACAGGAAGCTGCTCTATTAGCTGGTGAAATACCTGAACGTCCGAATTGGGGAGAAGAATCAGAGCAGGAATGGGGATTATTACATACAGAAATAAATGGAAAAGAAATCTGCCGAAAATATCCGGGCATAGCCGGAAATTATGGTGGCTTTTATCAGAATATTTATGAACATTTATGTTTAGGACAACCATTGGAAACACATGCACAAGATATTTTGAATGTGATACGAATAATCGAAGCGGCTTATCAAAGCCATCGAGATAATAAAATTGTCAATCTTAAATAGCATATATAAAATGAAGAACGAAAACAAAATGATTATTTATCAAGTGTTTACACGCTTGTTTGGTAATAATAATAATCACTGTATCTACAATGGAGATATTTCACAAAACGGTTGTGGAAAGATGGCTGATTTTACTGCCAAGGCTTTGGGAGAAATAAAAAAACTGGGAGCAACACATATTTGGTACACAGGTATTATCGAACATGCCAGCCAAACTGATTATAGAAGATACAACATCCGCCCGGATCATCCGGCTATTGTAAAAGGTAAAGCGGGATCTCCATACGCCATTAAAGATTATTATGATGTAGATCCGGATCTGGCTACTGATGTCCCTGGAAGAATGAAAGAATTCGAAAATCTAGTAAGCCGTACACACAGAGCAGGATTAAAAGTAATAATTGATTTTGTTCCGAACCATGTAGCGCGTCAATACCATTCGGATGCACAACCTGACGGCACCACTCAGCTGGGAGCCAATGATGATCCTAACTACTCTTTTAGTCCGTACAATAATTTCTACTATATTCCGCAATCGGAATTGCATGGACAGTTTGATATGACGGGAAATGCCTTGGAACCCTATCATGAATTTCCTGCCAAAGCAACCGGAAATAACCGTTTTGATGCTTACCCTAACATTAATGACTGGTATGAAACCGTAAAGTTAAATTATGGTGTGGATTATCAGAATGGTGGAACTTGCCATTTCTCCCCTACTCCGGATACTTGGACTAAAATGTTGGATATCCTCCTTTTTTGGTCCTCTAAAAATATTGATGGTTTCCGTTGTGACATGGCCGAAATGGTTCCGGTAGAATTTTGGGAATGGGCTATCCCTCAAGTGAAACAGGAGTATCCGAATATTATATTTATTGCTGAAGTATACAATCCGCACGAATATAAGAATTATTTATTTCGTGGTAAATTTGATTTTCTCTACGATAAAGTAGGACTGTATGATACATTGCGCAATGTAGCTTGTGGTTATGACTCTGCAACTGCTATTACTCGTAGTTGGCAGTCTTTAGGGGGGATTGAAAAGCGGATGCTTAACTTCCTTGAAAACCATGACGAACAACGTATTGCATCTGATTTTTTTGCCGGAGATCCACGCAAAGGTGTTCCTGCCTTAATTGTATCTGCTTGCATGAATACTAACCCCATGATGATCTACTTTGGTCAGGAATTCGGAGAAATGGGAATGGATAGTGAAGGTTTCAGTGGACGTGATGGACGTACTACTATTTTCGATTATTGGAGTGTAGATACAATTCGGCGCTGGCGAAATGAAGGAAAGTTTGACGGGAAGATGCTAACTGAAGAGCAAAAACATTTATATGCAATTTATCAGAGAGTTTTGACGTTGTGCAATGAAGAACAGGCAATATCAAACGGCGTATTCTTTGATTTGATGTATGCTAATGAAAATGGATGGAGATTTAATGAGCACAAGCAATATACATTTATGCGTAAATACAAAAATGAATTGCTATTTATTGTCGTAAACTTTGATAATCAGCCAGTAAATGTTGCGATTAATGTGCCTTCTCATGCCTTTGACTTTTTACAAATTCCTCAATTTGATTCTTATAAAGCGGTTGATTTACTAACAGATAAAGTAGAAGAAATCAGTTTACTGCCATATAAGGCAACAGAAATCGCTTTAGGAGCTTATACGGGTAAAATATTGAAGATTAAATTTTAACCTTCTGAATATAAAATAGCCCTTGCAATCAGAATAATCGATGCAAGGGCTATTACTTTATTTACTTACTTTTTCTTATTTGGTTCTTCTCAATACCATTGCTGTACGTGCAGGAATATAGAGTTTCAACCATTCTTTCTTTTCTTTCTTATACAAAGGATCGGGCAATGTGAAATGCTTCACACTATCATCTGACAAGCCGTTTCCTCCATAAATTATGTTATCTGTATTCAGTACCACCTCATAAGTTCCCGGTGTTACTAAAAAGCCATAATCGGTGAATGATTGACTCGGATTAAAATTGAATACAAAAACAAGATCTTTACGTTGGTACGCTAACACTTGGTCGCCATCGTTGTGCCATATTTCTTGTACAGGGGTTTGCTGGATGTTTTTTACGCTCTTAATTACTTTCAACATATCTGCATCAAAATCACCCAGATAATGATAAGTCAAGTTTTTATTATCGACTAAATCCCATTGGCGGCGAGCATACTTACATGACCATCCATTACCTTCCCTCGGAAAATCGATCCATTCCGGATGTCCGAATTCATTTCCCATAAAGTTCAGATATCCACCGTTAATGGTGCTTGCAGTTAGTAAACGAATCATTTTGTGAAGAGCAACGCCCCGATGAACTATATAATTTTCATCACCTTTCTGCATATGCCAATACATATCTGCATCAATCAGGCGGAAAATAATCGTTTTATCTCCTACCAATGCCTGATCATGACTTTCAGCGTACGAAATTGTTTTTTCGTCTTGCCGACGGTTAGTTACTTCCCAAAACATGCTGGATGGTTTCCAATCTTCATCTATCTTCTCTTTAATTGTCTTGATCCAATAATCGGGGATATTCATAGCCATACGATAATCAAATCCATATCCTCCATCTTCCACCTTGGCGGCAAGTCCTGGCATACCCGAAACCTCTTCTGCAATGGTAATAGCCTTAGGATTTACTTCATGAATCAATTCGTTTGCCAATGTCAGATAGCAGATGGCATTATCATCTTGATGTCCATTAAAGTAGTCGCCGTAATTGCAAAATGCTTCTCCCAATCCGTGGCTATAATAAAGCATGGATGTCACCCCGTCAAAACGGAAGCCATCAAAATGATATTCTTCCAACCAATATTTACAATTGGAAAGTAAAAAATGCATCACTTCATTTTTACCATAGTCAAAACAAAGTGAATCCCATGCCGGATGTTCTCTTCGTCCGCCTGGATAGAAATATTGATTTGGATCACCTGCAAAGTTTCCTAACCCTTCTACTTCATTCTTCACTGCATGTGAGTGAACGATATCCATAATGACAGCAATACCCAATCCGTGTGCGGTATCAATCAACTGCTTAAGTTCTTCTGGAGTTCCAAAACGGGACGATGCAGCAAAAAAACTCGATACATGATAGCCAAAACTACCATAATATGGGTGCTCCTGTATAGCCATAATCTGAATGCAATTGTATCCCTCTTTGGCAATACGCGGCAGAATTTTTTCACGAAACTCGTTATAAGTTCCGACTTTTTCTTCCTGCTGTGCCATACCGATATGACATTCATAGATTAGCAGTGGATCTGTACTAGGCTTAAAAGTTTTCTTTTTAAATTTAAATGGCTTTTCCGGTGCCCATACCTGAGCACTGAATATTTTTGTATTGTCATCTTGTACTACCCGATTGGCCCAAGCAGGGATTCGTTCTCCCTGTCCGCCTTCCCAGTAGACGTGTAATTTATATAAGTCACCATGTTGTATAGCGTCGATCGGTAATTTGATTTCCCAACTACCATTTTTCAGGCGTTTTAGTTTATAAGCAGGCTTTTCTTCCCAATTACTGAATGTACCCACCATATAAATATGTGATGCATTCGGTGCCCACTCACGGAATATCCATCCTTTATCAGTGCGATGCAAACCGAAATAAAGATATCCGGAAGCGAAGTCCGATAACGTAGATTTTCCCCCATTGGTCAATTCGGCCTTCTTATCCATGGCATGTTCAAAACGTCCAACGATAGCGTCTTTGTAAGGTTCCAGCCAAGGATCATTTTTAATAAGATTAAGAGTCTTTTCCATAAAAAGGATGTATTATTGTGTTTCAGAATTAATTTTTTATAGTCACTCAAGAAATATCTGCCCGATTATTACTCAAAATCATCGATAGTGAAATTCGTAAAGTCGGCAAAACGTTTAAATTGCCGGAACACTTCTTCTATTTTGTCCAGAATATCCGGAGTCAAAAAGAAACTGTCCGGGACGGAATAAGCACAAGTGAATTCTTTAGGTTTCAAATAATCAATGTATTTAAAATCTTTCGGGAATCCTTTGGGAGCTGTTTTCAGGAAATCTTCACCTACAATGGGGAAGAATTGCTGAAATTCAGGATCCTCCACTATCGAACGATATTCATCAATGTTATCATAGATAGACTGGCGAAGTGCTTTCAAAATATTAGAAGGCAAGCATAAACTTCCTCCAGCCAGCATGCAACCCTCAGGTTGTATATGTATATAGTACCCACTGTGATAGGATTTTTTCCCTTTTGCGTTAATATATCCCCCAAAATGATTCTTATAGGGAGTTTTATCGGAAGAAAAGCGGGTATCCCGGTAAATGCGATAAGTGCATTCTTTAGGTTGAATACCACGAATACTTTCATCAAAAAGTGAAATACGGGCAATTACTGTGGAAAGGAAATTTTCAAATTCTAAACGGGCTATTTCATATTCTTCCCGATGTTCATTAAACCACTCGCGATTGTTGTTCGCAGTAAGGTCCTTTAAAAAACGAAAGATAACAGGTATATTACTCATTGTGTCATTCTTTTCTGTTTATATCCTACAAATATATAAGAATTATTTGTAACTATCCATAAAACGAAAGAAAAACAGGTATAAAAAAAGCGTCGGCTGCAAAGAGCCGACACTTTAACACATTTATCAATAAAACAGACGCCTCTGTTTCTGACGTACTTACTTATCACAAGCTGGTACAATCTCTTTAATTAATCTTATATCTAATACTATGAAAAACACATCTATATAACATGCCTAAAATGGGTTTTGTTCAAACAGATCGAAAATAAACTTGTTAATAATCGTTATATCCGTATTAGCTCTCTATTGACATCAATCTTTATCTTACCAAAATCAATCATTGCATTGAATAAACAAATCTGGGAATAGTTAAACAATTGGTCTACGGTTATTTCTTTTTCTCTGATTAGATGTTTGTCAATCAATGCCGCTCTTTGGACACCTTTAAGGAGAGGGTGTTTGGGAGTGTGCCACTCTTTTCCGTTAAAGAGAGCAATATTAGCTATAGATGTATCTGTCAACAGGCCATTTCTAGTAATTAATATTTCATCTTGTTCCCGTTTATGCATATAAAGTTCATTTATTGCACTCCGATCTGTACTTTTGTAAGTGTAATCGATATTATCCGAATGAACAATCTGTAAAGAATGTACTGGGCGTATTTGATAAGGTGTGTATAGGATCTCTTCTATCCATCGACTATAGACTACTCTACACTTTATCATTTCTACATTCATTATTGGTTGCAGGCTTTCCGATAGATTTAATGGCGGTTCGTCTGGCCAAAAAACAGCACGCGTCTGGTTCATTCGCTCTGTGTGATAATCCAAATTATACACTACTCCTCTCTCTATACGTATCGTTTCAATAAATTGGTACATAAACTTTCTGCTTCATTTCGTTATATTCATTTTCCAAATCACTTTTGCAGGTGATTCCTCCCCCACTTTTAAAAAATATTTGCCCATTCTGCTCTTCAATAAAGCGGATCATAACGGCACTATCCAGTTTTCTCCCGTCAAAGTATCCGGTGATGCCTGTATAGAATCCTCTCTCATATTCTTCTGCTTGCTCTATTATTTCTATTGTCTTGTACTTAGGAGCTCCTGTAATAGAACCGGCTGGAAGAAGTCTGAAAAGAATTTCTCCCAGATGATCAACATAGTTTTTCGGTAAAACTCCACTTATTTCAGAGCTGGTCTGCAATATGGGACCATGATTGGTATAGAGTGTATCTACATATCGATAGCGGGTTACAGATACATTATCTGCCACTATACTTAAATCATTTCGTATCAGATCAACGATTGTGGCATGCTCTGCTGCTTCTTTTTCATCCTCCATCAGTAATCTTGTGGCAGAAGGTAAAGTTGCATCTATTGTTCCTTTCATTGGATAAGAACTGATTCTTCCATTTTCTATACGAATAAATATTTCTGGAGAAAAAACGACAAAAGTCTCTTTCAACCAAAGTTTGTATAAGGCCCGAGAATGATAAAATATATCTTTTAACCCTAGATTAGTGTTGACGGGGGTCATGCAAGTGAGATTCGTTAAGAAGCTATTTCCACTCAAGATATTTTTCCGTATAATATCAAACGATCTTTTATATTGGCTTAAAGAAATAGGTTGGGGCTGCCATATTATTGGGTATCTGAAAGGTGTAACAACAGACGTGCAGTTTGTAAAACCGTTCAGATTGTAGAGTAGCTCCGATGAATCAATATCATCCACTTTCTCTATAAAAGAACATTCTTGTTTATAATCTATAATAAACAGAAATGCTTTTCCTGCTCCAGCCAGTTTGTTTATACGGTTAATAGCTTCATTTCTACTATAGAATTGCATTATTCTTTGTTTTACTATTTATTCGGGTGGCAAACTTACAATAAAAACAGATGCATACAAAAAAATAGGGTTGCTGATTTGAGCAACCCTATTTTCTTCATCATCTGAATATTCTTCTTACTTAATCATCGCTTTTACCTGATCTTGCATCTGTTTGATTTCAGTTCTATTGGGTGATAAAGTAACTGCCTCTCCCAAATAGTCAACAGCTTTCTTGAAAGCTGCATCCGCCTTTGCTTTTTCAGAAGCATATTTTTCTTTGTTCGAACTAGCTAAAGGAGTTGCTTTCCGTAGAACATCGGCTCCATTATTGTAGAATAACACTCCAAGGCTATATAAAGCGTCAGTCTTCCACTTCTTACTAGTCACATCAGTGGCATGTTTATAGTTCTCTTCTGCTTTCTCGATATTGCCGGCCTGTTGGAATTTCTGTCCTTCTTTCAAATAATAAATAGCATATAATTTTTCAATAGTAGCATTGCCCGGAACAGCTTTGATACCCTCCGTCAATGTAGCAATATACTCTTGATTATTTTTCATATCGCGATAGGCAGCAGACTTACCTATATATGCATTTGCAAGATTATAATTTTTTTTAATCGCAATATCAAAGTAATCGGCGGCTTCTTTATATTTCTTTATGTTATCTGCACATACACCACAATTATAGGCTGTGACAGAATCCTGATTATTAGTCAATTTCAGATATTCGCTGTATTTTTCAAAAGCAACGGCATAATTTTTTGCATTCAAAGCATCATTACCTTCATTCTTCAACTGATTCGGATCTGTGGTTTGTGCAAAGAAATTATTTGCAGTAAAACATAAAGCAAGTAATAAAATAATTTTTTTCATGGTTATTGTGTTTTTAATTGTTTATCGTTCAAATGTAACACGAATCTGATGCAAACACAATATATTTTTCATCTTTTGACTTTTTTGAAAAGTCAGTAACGATAGTTATTTTTACGTTAAAGAATGCAAGAAAAAGCCAATTGATCGGTATTCTAATGGTTCACTGACATCTCCTTATGTTTGTTACAGAATACTTTTATCTGTTGATATTTTCTTTATAAAATCATTGCATATCTCGTATGCCTCCGTCTCATCTGCAGGATAAGGTTTAAAGAAATATTCTATTTCTTCCCGAGATAATTCAATATTTAACGATTGTTTTTCATCTTTGGATAACAAAAATAACCGGCATCCGATATTTAGTGTTATGTATATAATTTGTCAGTGGATCCGTAACAATTGTTATGATGGAAAACGTAGCATGCTGCTTGCCTGATTCCTTATCTACCCCAATATCATAAATACCAGCCGTTGAAAAAGCAGTTTCATTTTTCATTATTTGCCATCGGTAGGCCATGCGTAGGTCTCGCATCGCTTCGTACGCCAGTGTGAATACATGAATCTTGTTCACTATCTGCAGGGTTCTAGGGAAACATTTCCGAACAATCTTTTGCATGCTGTTTGCCATGTCAGGTGTAAACTCTTTCACCATATTGCACAGTTTTATGTCAATGAACAGTTCTCCTTTACTAGTGCCATCTCGTCCATACAGAATGGTATCCTATGTTTTAGGATAAAGAAAATGCATCATTAAATTAATCCCAATCATTATTATAATCACACAGATGTTGTTTATACTGATTCTATAACTGCTTTTCTATTTGCCATAATTGCTCTGTAACAATTTGACAGTGAAACAGCATGATTGTCAAGTAATACTTTAACACACCTCTATTCCTGAATGTTGCCGCTTCACAATATATGAATTTAGTTATGTTGAAACAATGTTGAAACAAAAGTAGCATCTTAAATCAAAACTAACAGGAATTCCGATGATAGAAAAGAAATAGCTGTAAAATTATGTCTTTTATTGGGTCAGTAGATTTTTAGTGGGGATAAATTTGTAATCTAATTGAATAGTTCTTTACTTTACAGCATGGAAAACGATTATTTGAGCATGTTGGCCAGTATTGTACTGCCCACACAGATATTGGATTACTTCTCCATAGTCGGTATATCGCAGACTTCTACGGAAATCCACATCAGTCTGGACGAGAAGATGCATCCGGAGCTAAGCAAGGACGTACACTTTGAATCCAAAGGTTTTATGGAAGCGGTAAGCGTGACGGATTTCCCGATACGTGACCACAAAGTGATTCTGAAGATCCGTCGCAGGCGGTGGACAGACACGCACGGGCAAGAGTTTCAGCATCCCGATAGACCTTGACATTGTAGCCAAGGGACTCGTTACTCCAAGGAATTTGGAGCTTTTAAAAAAAACGTATGGAGACGTCCCCGTGACCTTGCCATACGCGGGAGTTCATCGCATCGACGGGCATACGTTTGAACAATACAAAGGTGCTGAGCGGTTTCCGGCAGTGGGAGCAGTTGGAACATGCAGATAAATGGCTGCTGTTCCCGGAGAATATCGGCCCTTGTCTGGCTATCGACGAATCCTCGCTATCCAATGGTGAGCTGTACACGTTTGTAACCAACCGTGAGGTCCGCGCGGGAGCAATCCTTGGTTGCCGTCGTTGCAGGTACAAAAGCGGAGGACGTAATCGCTGTCCTGCAACGGATTGACGAGGAGCATCGCAATGCTGTCGAGGAGGTCACGCTTGACTTGTCGGACTCCATGCGCAAGATCGTGCGTACGGCATTCCCTAAAGCCAGCCGGGTCATCGACCGCTTCCATATCCAGAAACTGGCTTGTGATGCCGTACAGGAGCTGCGCATCAAACACCGTTGGGATGCCATGCAGCAGGCTAATGATGAGATGGAGGAAGCCAGACAAAACGGTAAGGAGTATATCCCGTACCGCTATCCCAATGGAGACACCCGCAAGGAACTGCTTATACGCTCGCGTTATCTCCTGTTCAAGTCTGCCGACAAATGGACCGACAGGCAAAAGCAAAGGGCTGCGATACTGTTTGAAGAATACCCGGACATCAAAACGGCATACGGACTGTGCCATTCCCTGCGGATGATCTTTGCCAAAACACAATCAAGGATCGACGCCTGTCCATGGCACGCTGGTACAACAAAGTCGAAGAAGCGGGATTCCGCTCCTTTAATGTCATCGCAGCCACCTTCTATGAGCATTATGATGAGATACTCAACTTCTACAACAACCGTTCCTCAAATGCACTTGCTGAATCATTCAATGCTAAAATCAAACTCTTTAGAGCGAATCTCAGGGGAGTTGTTGACAAGAAGTTTTTCTTATTCCGCATTGCGAACTTATATGCATATCCCCACTAAAAATCTACTGACCCGATGTTTCCCGAAAAAATCGAATTTGACGGAAAAACATATCGAACCAATTCTTATAACAAAGTGCTTGATTTAATCTATCAGCAAACCAACGAGTTACGGGGAGTAGAAAAGAAAAGCGGAGAGAGTTTTTCAACTTTCTCCGCTTCAGTACCCAGACCCGGGGTCGAACCGGGATGGAAGTGAATCCACTGGTGTTTGAGACCAGCGCGTCTACCGATTCCGCCATCTGGGCATTGGTTTCAAATGCGGTGCAAAGATACGGCTTTTTTTTGAACTTGCAAGAGTTTTATAAAAAAAAGGAGAAAAAAAGAATAAAAGATCGCATAAACACTTCTATTTTCAGAGAATAAACCGTATTTTAGCAGAAACATTTAAAACAGTCAATATCATGACAAGCAAAGATAATTATTGTGTCATTATGGGCGGAGGTATCGGCAGTCGTTTCTGGCCGTTTAGCCGCAAGACAATGCCTAAACAGTTTCTGGATTTCTTTGGAACAGGTCGTTCACTGTTGCAACAGACTTTCGACCGATTCAACAAAATTATTCCTACGGAGAACATACTTATCGTAACCAATGCGATATACGCAGACTTGGTAAAAGAACAACTTCCGGAATTAGATCCAAAACAAATCTTGCTGGAACCGGCAAGAAGAAATACGGCTCCGTGCATTGCATGGGCATCATATCATATACGTGCTTTAAATCCAAATGCCAACATCGTAGTTGCCCCTTCCGATCATCTGATCTTAAAAGAGGGAGAATTTTTAGCCGCTATAGAGAAAGGACTGGACTTTGTATCAAAATCTGATAAACTTCTCACTTTAGGTATAAAGCCCAATCGTCCGGAAACCGGATACGGATATATCCAAATAGCAGAGCAGGAAGGAGACAACTTCTACAAAGTAAAGACATTTACTGAAAAACCGGAACTGGAACTTGCTAAGGTTTTTGTTGAAAGTGGAGAGTTCTATTGGAATTCAGGCCTCTTCATGTGGAATGTCAATACAATCATTAAAGCAGGAGAAACTCTTCTACCGGAATTAGCATCTAAGCTGGCTCCCGGAAGAGAGATTTATGGTACACCTGAAGAAAAAGACTTTATCGAAGAAAACTTCCCGGCATGCCCTAACGTTTCGATAGACTTCGGAATTATGGAAAAGGCTGATAATGTATATGTCTCTTTAGGAGACTTCGGATGGTCAGACCTTGGAACCTGGGGATCATTATATGATTTATCACCTAAAGATGAACAAAGAAATGTAACTCTAAAATGCGACTCATTGATTTACAACAGCAATGACAATATCGTTGTATTACCCAAAGGTAAACTTGCAGTGATAGAAGGTCTGGAAGGTTTTTTGGTTGCCGAATCAGATAATGTATTACTGATCTGCAAAAAGGACGAAGAACATGCCATACGCAAATATGTGAATGACGCACAAATGAAATTAGGAGAAGATTATATTTAGTACTGTACGAAGTTAATTTCCTAAGTATACGAAGTTAACTTATTACAGCTAAGAAGTTAACTTCCTATAATTACGAAGTTAACTTTATAAGTGCCACGAAGTTAATAAGAAAAAGGGGCTGAACGTTGCCGTTCAGCCCCTTTACTATTATTTAATGAAGGAAGAATTTTATTTGGCTGTTTCGTAAGCAGAACTAATAGCTTTGGCAATAGAAACAAACTCGTCGTCTGCCAGTTTCAATTTTGGATTAGAGAAAAGCATATCCGATTCTTTTTGAATAGGAATCAAATGAATATGAGCATGTGGAACCTCAAGTCCGATCACTGCTTCACCCACTTTTTTACAAGGAAAAGCTTTTTCAATAGCACGGGCTATTTTTTTGGCAAAAACGTGCATTGCAGCCAGATCTTCATCACTCAAATCAAAGATATAATCAACTTCCTGTTTAGGAACAACCAAAGTATGTCCCTTCACCAACGGATTGATATCAAGGAAAGCAAAAAACTTTTCGTTTTCAGCTACCTTATAGCATGGAATTTCACCCGCTATGATTCTACTGAATATTGTTGCCATAATCCTAATATATAAAATAGGGCAAGCCCGAATATGGACCTGCCCTCATGTTAAAACGAAATGTTTACTACTTCAAGACTGATTTTACCCTGTGGAACTTGGATCTCAGCAACATCACCTACCTTTTTGCCAAGTAATCCCTGAGCAATCGGTGTGCTAACGGAAATCTTTCCTTCTTTCAGATTTGCCTCGCTTTCTGAAACGATGGTATAAGTCATTTTCATACCATTCTTGGTATTCTTCAATTCTACTTTATTCAGAATCTGTACTGAATCTGTTTTCAGTTTCGATTCATCAATAATCTTAGCATCTGCTATAACAGCTTTGAGTTTGTTGATTTTCATTTCAAGCATACCCTGAGCTTCCTTCGCAGCATCGTATTCGGCGTTCTCCGATAAATCACCTTTATCGCGCGCCTCAGCTATAGCCGCAGAAATTTTGGGGCGTTCCACTGTTTCCAGTTCTTTAAGTTCCGCCATCAATTTCTTGTAACCTTCTTCTGACATATAAGCCATGATGTTTTCCTCCTTTTATTTTAACGGTCATATAAAACAAAAGAATTCCAACATGAGTCATGCTGGAACCCTCTTTCAATTATTTCTTCGCAAAGATAACCTTTTAAATGACATGTGTCAAGCAAAAGCAATGCTATGTAACATATTTAAACAGAAATCTTCTAATTTATAACAACTTAAAGCATAGACTTGATAGTACCTTCCAGATCTTTCACCGTCTCCCCACGGGCCCTCAGTTCATTGTTTCGGTTGATCAGGAAGAAAGCCGGCAGGTTCTGTACGCCATACAAAGCTGCATTGGTTGAGTAAATTCCATTCTCATCGCGCACGCATACCCAAGGCAGATTATCAGCTGATGTTTTCCAGAAATGCTCGTCGGCATCCAATGAGACCTGATAAATCTCCAAACCCTGACTTGCATACTTATTGTATAAATCACGCAGCATCAAGTTATGAGGAGCTGCCACCGCACTTTGATAAACAGTAAAATCAAGCAGAACCACTTTACCTTTCAAGTCAGTCAGCTTACGGATATTACCTTTCATATCTCTCAAAGCAATATCAATCACACCGGTTTCTGCAATTTTTTCTTCCGGTATCTCAATGGTCTTCTGTTGTGGAGTACGGGTATTCTTCATACCTTTATCACTATATTATATAGATTCTTTGAACGCACCGCGTGCGGATAAGTATTGTTCAGACTGGTAGCCACTGCACCAAAACATTTAATATCATCCTTATTATTCAACGGATCAAAGATCATATAATTGTTTAATTTCTGAAATAGTGCAAAATAAGCAGAAGCAGTATTGTGCCGCAAAGATATAATTGATTTTCACATCATCTTTATAATTTTTCAGTAGTACGGCCAAGCTGTCTTCAAAACATCGTTACCCAATTGATGAGCCTGTGCAGCCTTTACCAACGCATCTACATCTTTTGCAGACGAACCTGTTTCAGAGTCAGCTCTTTAATTTTGCAGAATTCTCCGATCCTTCCACTGTATAAGCAGTAGAGAAATCTGTATAAGGTGCTTGAATGCTAACAGTTTCTGTTGAGTCAACCGAGAAATTAATTACTTTATCTTCAACCCGTAAACGATAAAACTCAGGAGATTCGGGACGCAATTGTTTAAAACTGAATGAACCGTCTCCTTTCAATTTTATAGAATCCAAAGGCACAATTCCTTCAAGTCCGGAAGCTTCCAGATAAAGCATTTTTCCATCTGCTCCCGAAACATCTCCCTTTACATTAAATTTAGGGTCAGAATTACAAGAACTTAAAGCAAGAGCCACAAGAGCTACTAACGTTACTTTTTTCATAATATGCGTGTTATTTTTCAAGCTGCAAATATACTTCTTTCAAGATTAGTCAAAGCATTTTGCCGTTCTTCGTTCCAAAATTGAAAAAATCAAATTCCTGCTAACTTTTTATCTCATTTTCACGATATTAGTACAATAAATGTATATCTTTGCGGGAATTTTGAAAGAAAGATATTAGATAAAACAATTTTTATGATTAACCCAATTGTTAAGACGATCGAGTTGGGAGATGGCAGAACCATCACACTCGAAACGGGAAAGCTGGCAAAACAGGCAGATGGTTCTGTGATGCTTCGCATGGGAAACACCATGTTGTTAGCTACTGTTTGTGCCGCTAAAGATGCAGTTCCCGGAACAGATTTCATGCTTCAGGTAGAGTATAAAGAAAAATTCGCAGCATTCGGCCCTTTCCTGGTGGTTTTACAAAGAGAAGGAAGAGCATCTGATTATGAGATCCTTACTTGCCGTTTAGTAGACCGTGCTCTCCGTCCTTTATTCCCCGATAACTATCACGCAGAAGTTTACGTAAACATCATCCTTTTCTCAGCAGACGGTGTAGATATGCCTGATGCATTGGCCGGATTGGCTGCTTCCGCAGCACTGGCTGTTTCAGATATTCCTTTCAACGGACCAATTTCAGAAGTACGTGTTGCGCGTATCGATGGTAAATTCGTTATCAACCCGACTTTCGATCAGCTTGAACAAGCTGATATGGATATCATGGTTGCCGCTACTTATGAAAACATCATGATGGTAGAAGGTGAAATGAGCGAAGTGTCGGAAGCCGAACTACTGGAAGCAATGAAAGTAGCTCACGAAGCCATCAAAGTACATTGCAAAGCACAGATGGAACTGACTGAAATGGTTGGTAAGACTGTTAAACGCGAATATTGTCACGAAGAAAACGACGAAGAACTCCGTAAAGCCGTTCATGATGCCTGCTATGATAAATCATATGCTATCGCAGCTTCTGGCAACAGAAACAAACATGAACGCCAGGATGCTTTCGATGCAATCCGCGACGAATTCAAAGCACAGTTCTCGGAAGAAGAACTGGAAGAAAAGGTGCTCTGATCGATCGTTATTATCATGACGTAGAGAAAGAAGCGATGCGCCGTTGTATTCTTGATGAAGGAAAGCGTCTGGACGGACGTAAAACAACTGAAATCCGCCCGATTTGGTGCGAAGTAGGCTACCTGCCCGGACCTCACGGATCGGCTATCTTTACTCGTGGTGAAACTCAATCATTGACTTCAGTGACTCTGGGTACTAAACTGGATGAGAAAATCATCGACGATGTTCTCGCTCACGGAAAAGAACGCTTCTTATTACACTATAACTTTCCTCCTTTCTCTACAGGAGAGGCTAAGGCTCAACGTGGTGTAGGACGTCGTGAAATCGGACATGGAAATCTGGCTCACAGAGCATTGAAAAGAATGATTCCGGAAGACTATCCTTATGTAGTACGTGTCGTTTCAGATATCCTTGAATCAAACGGTTCTTCATCGATGGCTACCGTATGTGCCGGAACTTTGGCCCTGATGGATGCCGGTGTGAAAATTAAAAAACCTGTATCGGGTATCGCTATGGGATTGATTAAAAACGCAGGTGAAGAAAAATATGCAGTGTTGTCTGACATCCTTGGAGACGAAGACCACTTGGGCGATATGGACTTCAAAGTGACAGGTACTAAAGACGGTATCACAGCTACCCAGATGGATATTAAGGTAGACGGTCTGTCTTACGAAATCTTGGAACGCGCCTTAAATCAGGCAAAAGAAGGACGTATGCACATACTCGGTAAAATAGAAGAAACAATTTCCGAACCACGTACTGAGCTGAAAGATCACGCTCCTCGTATCGAAACAATGACTATTCCGAAAGAATTCATCGGTGCTGTAATCGGCCCGGGCGGAAAAATCATTCAGGGAATGCAGGAAGAAACAGGTGCAACAATCACTATCGAAGAAATCGACAACGTGGGTCGCATCGAGATCTCAGGAACTAACAAGAAATCGATTGATGACGCAATCCGCTTGATTAAAGGTATCGTTGCTGTTCCCGAAGTAGGTGAGGTATACAAAGGTAAAGTTCGCTCTATCATGCCTTACGGTGCATTTGTTGAATTCCTTCCGGGAAAAGACGGTTTACTCCACATCTCTGAGATTGACTGGAAACGTCTTGAGACCGTAGAAGAAGCCGGCATTAAAGAGGGTGACGAGATCGAAGTAAAATTGATCGATATTGACCCGAAGACAGGTAAATTCAAACTTTCAAGAAAAGTTTTATTGCCACGTCCGGAAAAGAAATAAATAACAATACTCTTTACTGACAGAGTGATAACCTGGCTATTATTAATAGTCAGGTTATTTTTTATGGACAATCAGTATAAAAGTCATTCTTTCATTTTGATATTACGAAAAGTTTATGTTGCTTTGTCATAAGAAAATCCAATTAACCTTTAAAATCTATTCATGCCAAGCAACAACAGCCTTCACACCATGGACTTATTCAGCCAGTTCTTTCAAGAAAACCAGAAGAAGTTTCTGTCGTTTGCTTATTCATACACCCGAAATAAAGCCGCAGCCGAAGATATTCTGATGGAAGCAATGGTCAGCCTGTGGGAGAATCGCGAAAAATGGGAAAAAGATTCCAACCTGCATGCATTGCTGCTTACTATCATCAAAAACAAATCACTCAATTATCTTGAACACGAACAAGTGCGTATGAAAGCTGAAGAGGCGATCAATACACATAAGCAACGTGAACTCGATCTCCGTATCTCCACCTTGGAAGCATGCGAACCTGCGACAATTTTCGATACTGAGATACAACGCATCGTATATAAAACACTTGAACAGCTACCGGAACAAAGCCGCCACATTTTCATATTAAGCCGTTATCACAATACTCCCAATAAGAAGATAGCCGAACAACTCGGCATTTCTATCAAAAGTGTAGAATTTCATATCACCAAAACACTGAAACTGTTGCGTCTCGAACTCAAAGATTATCTTATATCCCTACTTTTTTAAAAAAAACTTCATTTTCTTTTAGGGTTGTCCCAGGGTATCCTGTTATATATACAGAAGGAGGAAATAAAGCCTCTGACAATACATAAACTAAAAACATTTTATGGAACAGGAACTGCTATACAAGTATTTTAAAGGAACCACTTCTGAAGAAGAAGAAAGGCTGATTCTGGATTGGGTGGATGCCTCCCCCGAGAATCGGAAAGCATTTCAAAAAGAACGCATGCTATATGACATAGCCTTATTCACAGACGAAAAACAGATGAACCGGAAAGATAGAAAAGCCCGGATCATCCCTATGCTGAGGTGGAGTGCACGTATTGCCGCCGTAGTCATTGTAGCCATCAGTTTCGGATTCTTGTTTAAGAACTATCAGTATGAAAAATCAGCCTGCCAACAAACCATAACAGTACCTGCCGGACAACGTGCACAAATCACACTGGCGGATGGAACCAAAGTATGGTTGAACTCCAAATCGACCTTAACCTATGCATCCAACTTCGGTCGTAAAGAAAGAAATGTAGAGCTGGATGGAGAAGCCTATTTTGAAGTAGCCAAGAATAAAAAAATACCATTCTTCGTCAATACGGAGATTAATCGGGTGAAAGTGGTAGGAACCCATTTCAATGTCTGCGCCTACAAAGGCAGCAACGAATTTGAAACCACTTTAATTGAGGGAATTGTCGACATCTATCCGATAGGAAGTGATCAGGTAATTACCCGGTTGACAAAAGACGAATTTTTCGGATCGTACAATGGAAAATATAAAAAGACCACTTTGCCTTCGTACGAATATCTGAGATGGAAAGAGGGATTATACTGTTTTGATGATGCACCCTTTAACAGCCTGCTCAACAAACTGGAAAAATATTATAATGTGAACATCAGCGTGAGAAACCTGAACATACTCAACTACCGTTGTACCGGTAAGTTTAAAGAACAGGATGGCATAGAACATATCCTGAAAGTTATTCAGAAAGATCATAAGTTCACCTATAGTATCAACGAAGAGAAAGACAGCATCATCATTGAATAGAAATAAGGAAAGAGCTCAATATAAACCTTAAATTAGTACGAACCATTAAAAACCAGATACGCATGAAAAAATAGAAAAGAAAGTCCATTATTCTCAAAAAAAGAGAATCGGAAAGTACCCCCATACTTTCCGATTCGAAACAGTCAAAAATCGACCTTAATCAATTTATTAACTTAACACGTTACAAAGATATGAGAAAAATTTCTTTGCCGAGGCATTTATGCCCAAAAAATTTTGTTTCAAAACAAATATTGTTAGCCATGAAGATCACTTTATTCCTTCTCTTTTTCGTAGCATTCCAAGCTTACAGTGAGAATGGATACTCTCAAAGCACTAAAATAAGCATACCGCGTTCTAGCCTGAAAGTAAGCGAATTACTATCAAAAATCGAATCTCAGACAGAGTACCTGTTCGTCTACAATAAAAAAAACGTAGACACCAGACGCAGGGTGAACGTGCAAGCCGATAACAAAGCTGTATCCGAAGTTCTCGACCAAGCATTCAAAGGTACCAACATTAAATATGTGATGGAAGGTAACAACATTGTTCTGACCAGAAACAATGATAATGCCATAACTGCACAACAGGACAGAGTAACCGTAAAAGGAGTTGTTACTGATCAGAATGGTGACCCCATCATAGGTGCCAATGTACTCGAGAAAGGTACTACCAATGGCTGCATCACCGATATGGAGGGCAATTTCACCCTCAATGTACCCAGTAACGCCACTCTTGCAATCACCTATATCGGTTATCAGCCACAAAATATCCAGGTGAACGGACGGCAGAGTTTCAACGTTAAACTGCAAGAGGAAGCCATGGCACTGGAACAGGTAGTGGTAACCGCTATGGGTATCAAGAAGAAAGAAGCTTCCTTGACTTACTCAACCCAACAAGTGGGCGGTGACGAATTGACCCGTGCCAAAGATCCGAATATGATTAATGCCCTTGCCGGTAAAACAGCAGGTGTACAAATCACTAAAAGTTCATCCGGACTGGGTGGTTCGGCCAAAGTTTCCATTCGCGGTAGCCGTTCGATCAGTGGAAACAACCAGCCTCTGTATGTTATCGACGGTGTACCGATGCTGAACAGTAGCAATGAACAAGCTTCCACAGCTATTGGTGGTACAGCCGATGCAGGTAACCGTGATGGCGGTGACGGTATCTCAAACTTAAACCCGGACGATATTGAAAGTATGAGTATCCTGAAAGGAGCCTCTGCAGCAGCTCTCTATGGCTCACAGGCTGCCAACGGTGTGATCTTAATTACCACAAAGAAAGGCAAAGCCGGTATTCAAAAAATCACTTTCTCTTCTAATCTGACTGTAGACCACGCCATTTGTTTGCCCGAATTCCAGAACAATTACGCCATGGACCCTGAAGCCAAAAACAGTTGGGGAAAGAATCAAACACTGAAAGATTATAATAACGCCGATAATTTCTTTCAGAATGGTGTAACAGCCATCAACTCCGTATCTTTTATGAACGGCAGCGAAAAGATGCAAACTTACTTCTCTTATGCCAATACTACAGCCAAAGGTATCGTTGAGAAAAATAAGATGCAAAAACACAACCTCAACTTCCGCGAAACGGCTAACTTCTTTAATGATTACCTGAAGCTGGATGCCAACGTGAACCTGATGACACAAACTATCAAAAACCGTCCCACCTCCGGTGGCTATTATATGAATCCGTTGGTAGGTCTCTACGGTTTCCCGAGAGGTGAAGATTTATCCGAATACAAGAATAATTTCGAAGTCTTCGATCCTGCCCGTAACATGAACGTACAGAATTGGTATACTTCTTATCAGGACATGGAACAAAATCCCTACTGGATTACCAACCGCATCAACAGTAATGATAAACGCACACGTGCGATCGCTTCACTAACAGCCAACGTAAAAATTACCGACTGGCTGAATATCCAGGCACGCGGTACAGCCGACTACACACACGACCAGTATCAACAGCGCATGTATGCCTCTACCGCTCCTGCCTTAGCGGGACAAAACGGACGTTACATCGACCTGAATCATACTGAAACATTGTATTACGGCGACGTCATGGCTATGGTAAACAAAAATGGAATGACTTTTCATTGAACGGAGCCATCGGCAGTATCAACAGTACAAATGTAAACTCCTGAGACTGGATTCTAAAACAGCTTCCTGTACTATCCGAATGTATTTACGGTAGCCAACATTAAAATGACACAGGCTGCCTACATCGACGAACAAATGAATCAGAAGCGAGTGTTGCAGTCTTTGTTCGGAACCGCTCAGTTGGGTTGGAAAGAGAGTCTGTACCTGGATGTTACCGCACGTAACGATTGGTCGTCGACACTGGCCTATACCAAGCACAGCAGTTTCTTCTATCCCTCGGTAGGTCTGTCATGGGTACTGAACAATACAGTGAAACTTCCCGAATGGATTTCTTTCGGTAAGATCAGAGGTTCTTGGTCTAAAGTTGGCAATGACCTTCCATTGTTCATCAGCAATACGATCCCGGCAGCAATGATATCATCGGAGCAGGTGGTGCCATCGTGACTTACTCAAAGCCCTTCAACGATCTGAAACCGGAATGAGTACTTCTTATGAAATAGGTACCGAATGGAGATTCTTCAATTACCGGCTCGATTTCGATATTACTTATTACCGCACCAATACCAAAAATCAGTTATTCACATTGCCTTCATCAGCAGGTGCCGACTATAAATACTATATGGTAAATGCCGGTAATATACAAAACGAAGGTGTTGAAATCACTCTTGGAGCTACTCCGGTAATGAACGATGCTTTCCGTTGGAAAACCCAATTCAACTTCTCCACCAACAAAAACAAGATTATCAAGCTTCATCCGGATCTCAAGACATTCGTTTATGGTGACGAAAGCTTCTCTTCTTCTTACTCCATGCGTCTGGTAGAAGGAGGTTCATTCGGCGACATTTACGGTAAAGCATTCGAACGTGACGAAAATGGCAGAGTGGCATTTACTACAGATAAAGACGGAGACAAGATCCCGAACGTTATCGGTGGCGGCAATACAGAAAAAGTAGGCAACTGTAATCCGGACTTTATGTTAGGATGGAGCAATACATTCACTTACAAAGGGTTCTCACTCTACTTCTTGATCGACGGGCGTTTTGGCGGCGATGTACTCTCACAGACTCAGGCCGAACTCGACCAAAGAGGTGTCAGCCTGAACAGCGGTAAAGCCCGAGATGCAGGATATATCAATATTGACGGAACACAAGTGAAGCCAAGAAAATTCTACACCGCAGTCAGTGGACGTGACGGATGTACGGAGTACTATATGTACGACGCTACCAATATTCGCCTCCGCGAACTCTCTTTGGGCTACTCACTCCCTCAAAGCTGGTTGGCTAAAGCCGGCGGTGCATTTAAAGATGTCCAGTTGTCATTTGTAGCCCGCAACCTGTTCTTCATCTCAAAGAAAGCTCCGTTCGATCCGGATGCCGTTCTTTCGACAGGTAACGATAATCAGGGTATTGACGTATTCGGCATGCCGACTACCCGTAGCTTAGGTTTCAATATTAAGTTCACATTCTAAAAGAGATTCATCATGAAAAACAATATCAAATATATAGCAGGCATACTCTTAGGAGGATTGATCGGATTTTCAGCTTGTACTGATTCTTTTGAGTCGTTCAACACCAACGAAGCAGGATTCGATAATGATAGTAAAAAACAGGATTTCAATTATTATGGCATCCCTTTGGGAATCATTCAGCAAGGAATCTACTTCAACTACGACTGGGGAAGCGGCAAGAACTGGCCTTTTCAGACCATGCAAAACCTGGGGCAGATCTATTCTCGGGATATGTGCATGACTTCAATCCCTTCAACGAAGGAAAGAACAACAGCACTTACTACATGATGGACGGCTGGAACGGTTCTACATGGGATAACACCTATGGATACATTATGCCGGAAGTACAGAAATCAGAGACTATTAATGAAAAGACAATATAGGATTCTACGGTATTACCAAGATACTGAAAGTGGAATTAATGCACCGCTTATCCGACCTGTATGGACCGATCGTCTATACTCAGTTCGGATCAAAAAGGTTCTACACCCGATACGCAACAAGAAGCATACAAAGCTTTCTTCAATGACCTGGATACAGGTATTGCCAAGATACGTGAATATCAGAAAGCCAATCCGGACATTGAGAGTTTTGCAAAATTCGATATCCTGATGCCGCAGGGAAAACGCACATTCAGCGAATGGATACGGTTCGCAAATTCTCTCCGTCTGCGCCTAGCTGTCCGTATTGCCATGGCGGACTCTAAGCTGGCTGTGGCAGAAGCCCAAAAAGCACTTACGGATGAAGAAGGATTGCTGGAAGGCAATGATGAAGTCGTAGCCGTTTCTACCTCTTCAGGTTATACTAATCCTTTCGGAGAAATCAATAAAGCATGGGGCGAAGTGTTTATGAACGCCAACATGGAGTCTCTATTAGTGGGTTACGAAGATCCCCGCATGGAAAAGTATTTTGATAAAGCAACCGGCTCTGATGCAACAAGCCTTATCGACTATAAAGGTACTTACAAAGGTATCCGCCAAGGAACAGGCTTTAGTCATAAAAACTACAACGGACATTCAAAAGTACCATTACCCAACAGACAGACGCCGTACTGATGACTCCTGCCGAAGTATGGTTCCTGCGTGCCGAAGCAGCTCTGCGAGGCTGGAGCAGCGAATCGGTGAAGGATTGCTATGAAAAGGCGTAAAAGCATCATTTGCACAATGGGGTGCTGCCGGTGCCGAAGCATATCTGGAGAGTGACAGAAAGCCATCCGACTATGTAGACGCTTTCAAAGCAGCCAATAATGTGAAAGCAGTCAACACACTGACCCCCAAATGGGACGATGCCGCCGGCAATGAAGACAAGCTGGGACGCATCATTACACAGAAATGGCTTGCCATGTTCCCTGAAGGAGGAGAAGCTTGGGCAGAACAACGTCGTACAGGCTATCCGAGACTGTTCCCTGTATTGGTCAACCAAAGTGAAGGTACGGTAGATACCAACATCGGACCACGTCGACTGAACTTCTTCGTAGGTATCAAAACGACCAATCCTGAGCAATATACCCAATTGGTAAATGCATTGGGCGGAATCGACAACTGCGGCACTCGCCTGTGGTGGGACACCGGAAGAAATTTCTGACACACAAAGGTATAAATTTTAATTAGTGGGTTTTCTTCGTATTAGTTGCGGGGAAAAGATTGGGAAGGGGCAAAGTCGAGGGGGACTTTGTCCCCTTTTTTATTAAAAACAGAATCAAAATAGCAAAGAATGAAGAATCCAGATCATGATCTATAACAGATTAGCAATAAGCATATTAATCGTCACAAGATGTTTCAAAAGACGTTCGTCTGATGCAACAAAGATAAGATGCTTTTTTTACTTGTGCAAATCTTTTCGCATCGTTTTAATTATCAGTCATTTATCTATTCCCTTTGCATTTTGTACAGAGAGCAAGAATCCTGTTTCAAAAGACGAACGTCTTTTGAAACACCACCTGTGTATTCAAGACAGTTATATCTGATTGGAATACACAAACTTACGCATAATAAAAGTTGTATCAAACAGTCTTTACCGACTTATACCCTTATGTATAAGTCGGGCAAGAGATTTTGATCTGATTATTCATTAAATAAATTTAGAATGAACAAACTTTTGATTATGCGGACACACCTCCTATGGATCGGAGTAATGACGGCATCCAGCCTTTGGTTGAGCGGATGCACGCAAGAAGAAAAGTATCCATTTTTTCCGGAAAAAGGTTATGATTCCGGTACTGTAATCCCTATTAAAATCAGTATGGCTGAAAATGGAGAGTACAATTCCTATACTCCGGAAAACGACATGGCTCCTCGTTACAATGCTCCTCTGATTGCCGAATGGGCAGGAGTACAAACTCTAAGCCGTACCCGTACAAAAGAATCTCCGGAATATAATGGCCCCAGAATCGCATCTATGGAACTGACAGAAAATACTCCTTCCACCCTAACTACCCGTGCAAACACTCTGTCTACAGGTGTTTACTTTCGTCTGATCGTGTTCCGAAAGTCAGGGAATAACTATGTGTTCCAATCGGCTGCAGACTATACCTCAAATGGTGCTTCTTCACCTGTACTGAAGAAAGGAAAATTACTCACACGCTCAGGAACGATCCGGGTCATCGGATACTCATTCAATACAACTGCGGCATTGGGGGATATCCCCGCATCATATACATATAATACCACCAAGATAGATATCCCCAACATGAATAATGACTTTATGACTTATGATTCAGGAGACATAGCCAATGTGAACAGTCTTAATTACAATCTTCCGGTAACATTCAAACAGAAACTGTGTAAACTGACAATAAGCATTAGTGTAACCGGCTTCACAAGTAATACCATCAGCGGGTGTACAGGGGTATACGTAAAGCAGGGAGGTAATTCAACCTCGTGGGTAATTGGCAGTTCGGCAGTGGCTGCTAATACCAGCAACACAGCTTCATTCAACCCAAACACTAACCAGACTACTACGATACGCATGGTTCCTTTCGCAAGTTCCCGGACAATAACAGTACACTTCAACAAACTGACAGTAGGAAATCTAATTGCTAATAATGCGGATAATATCGATATTGCTTCAACTCAGAGTGTCCAATTGAAAGAGGGAATGAGCTATACAATGAAAATCCAGTTTAAGAGAAGCCCCGGAATAAATGTTCCGGCAGGTAGCATCAATCTGAGCAATCCGAAAAAAGCATGTACCAATGATGATAAGCAAAAGTTATCAAAATTGGTATTTGCCGACGGCAATTTAAAAAGTACCGGTGCAAGCAACAATTATGTATGGGCAACCAACAAAGAATATGGCTACTATTACCAATGGAAAAAAGACTATAATGGAAACAACATCGATCCATGTGCCAGACTAAATCCCACAACTTATGGTAGTGGTTGGCGGCTACCTACACGCAATGAATTAGAAAGATTGGGAAGATGCAATAATGTAAAAAAGGTCTCTAATGGAGTGAATGGTTTGTGGTTCCTAAATGCCACAACCGGTATTTTTTTACCGTTAGGTGGCTGGCGTAATAATAACTCGGGAACAACGGCAGAAGACTGGCCTGGAACGTTTGGTCAATATTTTACAGATGAATCAATTAATACTAATGATTGTTATAGATTGGATATATCTCCCGGTGAAGGTAAAACCGATGTCAATAGCACACCAAAGAAAATGGCATACACAACTCGTTGTGTCAAAGGACCTAAACTATAATATTCCCCTTAAATAAAAGAAGAGTAAAAAAACAAAGACAGAAACAGTGCTGATAACCTACTGCCTATTTTTTTCGGAGATATTCCGTAAATTACAAAATACAAGGCAACTAATTCATTTCGAATCAGTTGCCTTATTTATATTTTAATCATTTCTCCAAAAAATTCCGAACACCTCAATCGAGGGAGAAGTCTAAAAGAAATCCCCTACTATTAGATAGTCAGTACAACTCGTCAGGAATCTATTATGAACCAACTTTGCAAGCATTGCCATACCCTGGATACACCAAGTCTTTCGATATTAGCAACCACACATACTCTGATAGTAACCGTCCAAAAAGCAAGTATAAAACTCAAACAAAGAAAAGTTCACTTCTCTAATAATAAATATCTTATGTTATAAGAATCATGTTTCAAAAGACGTACGTCTGATGCAACAAAGATAAGGCGCTTTTTATCTGTGCAAATTTTTCTACATCGTTTTAATTATCAGTCATTTATCTATCCTCCTTGCATTTAGTGCGGAGAAAAATGGTGTTTCAAAAAACGTACGTTTTTTGAAACACAATTGTGTATTCAAGACCGTTATATCTGATTGTAATACACAAACTTACGCATAATAAAAGTGGTATCAAACAGTCTTTCCGGACTCATACGAAGATGTATAGGTCCGCAATGCATCTTTGATACGATTATTCACTTTAATATCTTAGTATATGAATAGAACTTTTATTATGCGAGAGTGTCTCGGTAAAGCCTTATGGCTGTGTTTTTGCCTTTCGATAACAGGATGTGCGGAAGATGACAGAATGACTCCCTGTCTGCTGACAGCGGGGATACTGCCGACGAGTTAATTCCTATCCATATCAGTCTGACAGGTGACAACGACTATCATTCTTCCTCTTTTAACGACGCTTCGACCCGTAGCCACTCTCCCTGATCGCCGAATGGGTGGGGGAAAGCTTTCTCACCTACACGCACAGGAGAGCAACCGGACTACGAAGGTCCCCGGATAGCCTCGATGGAACTGACGGAAGATACCCTGCCCGTGTAAGTACCCGTGCAACAGTGCCTGCGGGAGTCTATTTCCGGCTGATTGTTTTCCGGAAGTCCGGAAGTGACTATGTCTTCCAGTCGGCTGCCGATTACACCTCCAATGGTACGGGCACTCCTGTACTCAAACAAGGGAGACTGCTGACACGCTCCGGAACGATACGTGTGGTGGGTTACTCCTTTAATACCACTACAGCTGCCGACTTGGGAACTATGCCTTCCACGTATGCCTACAACAGCAGCACAGTGTCTATCCCTAACATGAGCAAGGACTTCATGACCTTCGATTCCGGAGATATAACGAATGTAAATAGCCTCAGCCACAATCTTCCGGTGAGTTTCAATCAGAAGTTGTGCAAACTGACAATTACCATCAGTCCTACCGGATTTCCAAGCAATACGATCACCAATTGCACGGGTGTATATGTAAAGCAAGGGGGAAACTCCACATCATGGAAGATCGGCCCTTCGACCAATGTGGTGGCCGCCAACACGAATAATACGGCGGCATTCAGTCCGAGCACGACCCTAAGTACAACCATACGCATGGTTCCGTTTGCAGGGGCCAGAACGATAACAGTGCATTTCAATACACTGACGGTAGGCGGACGGATTGTGAACAACAACACCGAAATCACGTCCACCCAAAGCGTACAGTTGAAGGAAGGGAAAAGCTATACACTAAAAATACAGTTTAAAAGGGACCCGGAATCAATGTGTTGGAAGTGATATAAACCTTACAGGTAACGGATGTACGGCTCAGGATAAGAAAGACCTGGCCAAATTGATATGGGCGGACGGGAATCTGAAAAGTACAGGAGCGAGTAATAATTATGTGTGGGGAACCAATTCAGAATACGGATATTTTTATCGATGGCATCAAGATTATAATGGAAACAATATAGATCCATGCGCAAGACTTAACCCTACGACGTATGGTTCAGGGTGGCGACTGCCAACAAAAAACGAATGGACAAAATTTGCAAGATGCTGTAATTTAAACGCCAAAGTAACTATTGGAAGTGCAAATGGAGTGTGGTTCTTGAACTCAACAAAGGGAGTATTTATGCAATTAGCCGGTTGGCGTGACTCTGGTGCAGGAACATCCGCAACAACCTGGCCCGGTACTTTTGGCGATTATCACTCTGAAACAGCAGGCTGGGTGTTAGATATTGACTTGGGATTTATTCGCGTGCATGACATAGGCGCCACATCTGCCGGAATGACTGTCCGTTGCGTAAAAGGTACCAAACAATAATATTCACTTTTAAACTTAACAAATCATGAAAACAGAACTCAAAGGCTGGCTTGCGGACAATACCGTAACCACCGACAACAAAGAAGACAAAATCCTAGTATTGGAGAGCGCCGGAAACCTGACACTATCCGATGTACTGGATGAAATGAAGAAAGAAGATACCGGCTTACGGGCAGAGACTTTAAAGCATGCCGTCGATCTTTTTCAGCGTACAGTATCGGAATTGGTACTGAACGGATACTCTGTCAATACGGGGTTATTCCGTGCTGTTCCCCAGTTTCGCGGTGTAATAGACGGTGGAGTATGGAATCCTGAGAGAAATTCTATCTATGTTTCCTTCAATCAGGATAAGGATTTACGTGAAGCTATCGCACGAACCGGCGTGAAAATTCTGGGAGCCAAAGGCGATTCGGCCTATTTCATCGGTGGTGAAGACGCCGCCACCCGTGCTACGGACGGTAGTGCGACTGCAGGACGTAACTATCGCCTACAAGGCAAGAACATCAAAGTAGCAGGTACAGATCCTGCCGTAGGTATCGTCTTGATTGATGAAAAAGGCACGGAAACGAAGCTACCGATGGATATGATAGCAGTAAACAACCCTTCGGAAGTACTGGTACTCTTACCGGCAGACCTGACAGACGGAATATACAAACTGCGACTGACCACACAATATACCAGTGGCAACCGGCAACTGAAGACACCACATGTCATCAGCCAAACCATCGTAATAGGCAATACAACCGAGGGCGACGGAGATATTGTGGACGACCCGACAGCATAAATCATACCGCATCACTTCCCTTATGCAGGGGTGCATCGATATCTTGTGCAGTTCTGCACAAGGTGCCGGTGCACCCCTGCACAATGCGGCAATGCAACCAAGCTCTAAAATCACTGATAAACCTGTACCGGAAGTTCTCCCCTTAAAGCCCCCAAAGCATTCAATGCCAAAGCCTCCATCTCATCTTCTCCCGGATACACGAAAACGGGAGCAAGGAAAGAGATACGTTCCCTTAAACGGGAAATTACATAATCGGAATAGGCAATGCCTCCGGTCAGCAGGATGGCGTCTACCTTTCCACATAAAACAGTAGAGGCAGCACCGATACTTTTGGCCACATTGTAGATCATGGCATCGAGCACCAACCGGGCATGGTCATCACCTGCCTCAATGAACTGAATAATGGCAGGAATATCAGTAGTTCCCAAATGGGCGGTAAGCCCGGCACGACCCGAAATTCGTTTCTTCAATTCATCTTTGGTGAATTTCCCGCTGAAACAAAGGTCTATCAGTTGTCCGGCAGGAAGAGTTCCGGCTCTTTCGGGTGAGAAAGGCCCTTCGCCATCCAATGCATTATTGGCATCGACTGCACGCCCATGACGATGGACTGCAACGGAAATGCCTCCTCCCAAATGGCAGACGATCAAATCAAGATCTTCATAACGAGTGCCATGTTCGGCAGCATAACGACGGGCAATAGCTTTCTGATTCAGTGCATGCCAGATAGTGATACGCGGCATCAAAGGCGAACCGGTAATACGGGCAACCTCTTCCAGTTCGTCCACCACACCCGGATCTGCAATAAACGCCCGGCATCCGGGTAAAGCTGCGGCCAATTCATCGGCTATCAAACCTCCCAGATTGCAGGCATGTGTACGCATAGCGTGAAGGGTATCCCGCTTCATGGCTTCGTTAACCTCATAAACTCCACCGGGAATAGGCTTCACCAAGCCTCCGCGTCCAATGACAGCATCGAACCGGAAAGGAATATCGTTTACCTCCAACTCTCGGAGAACAAGCGATTTACGAAATTCGAACTGATCGATCACCCGGGGGAAGGCAGACAACTCTTCCACCGTATGGCGGATGTTGCGTACCAACAAAGGAGTTTCATTTTCATAAACAGCGATCTTTGTTGAAGTGGAACCGGGATTGATAACAAGGAGCCTTTCCCCCCGTCCATTCTTCACAGAAGACGGAGTAGAGCTTATATTCAGTTTATCCATATTCTTAGTTTAATTATGATCATCATTCGGAGCATCTTCCTCTCTCTGCCGACCGGGTAGAAGCTGTCAGACACGCCATCGCAATACTATAATACTTGGAAAGTCCGGAATCACTGCGTGACGGTAACACCACCGGGCAAATGGGGCCTTGCAGCAATCCTGCCATATCGGCTTTGGCAAACAACGAAACAGATTTATAGAAAGCATTGCCCGACTCGATATTGGGGAATATCAATACATCGGCCTGTCCGTTGATGGGCGATACAATTCCTTTAATATCCCCGCTGGCCTGCTCGCAAGAGGTGCGTACATCCAACGGACCATCGATAATCACATTACCAAACTCTCCGGCTTCGGCCAACTCCACAATATTAACATAATCGAGCGAATGGGGAAACTTGGCACTTACCTTCTCCGTACAATGGATCAAAGAGATACGGGGTTGTTCTATCCCAAACCGCCGGCAAGTACAGATGGCATACCATATCATCTCAATGCGTTGTTGCAAAGTGGGACGAGGAATAACAGCGGCATCTGAGAAGAACAATAATTTATCATATGTCGGAATCTGCATTACGGCCAAATGAGTCAGAATCTTCCCCTTAGGCAGCAGGCCTTTCTCCTTGTCGAGAATGGCATGAAGCAAATTGTCAGTATTGATAATACCTTTCATCAGAATATCGGCTCCCCCTTCCCGAACAATACGAACAGCTTCACGCGCTGCCTCATCGGGATCTTCAATGTGGAGGGTCTTCACATATTCCGGGTACTTCTGCAGACTGGGATACTTTTGCAGGATGGCCGAGTCACCAATCATCAGGAATTCCGCAATCTCTTCGTCGAGTGCACGGGCAATGGCATATTCTGTATTCGGATCGTTGGCACAGACAACGGCAATCCGTTTCCGTCGGTTTAAGGTTTTGAGATGGGCTGTCAGTTGGTCAAAGTTTCTAATAGGTTCCATAACGTTAGATTTTTAGCAAATATCAGAAAAAGGATCGAGAAGTACATCATGGAATACTGAAAAAATAGACAAACCGAGTAACATTTTGATATAATACAACGCTTTCATTTCTACGGATGCAGGTAATTTCGTTTTTTAATGTAAATTTGTGTCCTGTTAAACTCCTATAATCAAACAGAACCATGAAAACAAAAACATTTCTCGCTCTTTTCTGCCTGTTGTGTATCAGTTCAGGCTTTTCATCGTGCCAACGTCATTCATCCGACCAGTGGAAATTGGTTTGGGAAGATAATTTCGACCAGAAAACAGGCTTTGATCCACAGGTCTGGAGTAAAATACCACGTGGCAAATCGGACTGGAATAACTATATGACCGACTTCGATTCCTGTTTCGATATGCGTGACGGCAATATGGTGCTGCGAGGCATCATCAATTACAGCCAGCCCAATGATACAGCACCCTATCTGACCGGAGGAATCTACACCAAAGGGAAAAAAGCATTCAGCAACGGACGCCTCGAAATACGCGCCAAACTGAACGGTGCACGTGGTGAGTGGCCAGCCATCTGGATGCTCCCGATAGATGCTCCCTGGCCGATGGGTGGAGAAATCGATATCATGGAACGTCTGAATCACGATACAATCGCTTATCAGACTATACATACCAATTATACGTACAATCTGGGTATCAAAGACAATCCGTTATCACACTCCGTAGGTGCGATCAATCCCGACGACTACAATGTATATTCAGTAGAAATGTATCCGGACAGCATTGCATTCTATATCAATGACACACATACTTTCACCTATCCCCGCATCGAAACAGACAAAGAAGGGCAGTTTCCTTTCGACCAGCCTTTCTATCTACTGATCGACATGCAGTTGGGTGGCTCGTGGGTAGGGGCTGTAGACCCGAAAGAACTTCCGGTGGAGATGTATGTAGATTGGGTAAGATTCTATCAGAAGAGAAATAGAACCTTTTTACCCTACAAGCGTTAAAGACAAATCAGATATCAGCTTATTAAATCACTTTATTAAATGAACTTACAATTTCCCCCATTTCTGCACGAAGGCGATAAAGTAGCCATCGTATCGCCTTCAAGCAAAATAGACAGTATATTCCTGAAAGGTGCCAAGACGCGTCTCAGCTCCTGGGGACTTACTCCTGTCATGGGAGATCATGTCCGAAGTTCATGGGGCTCGTATGCCGGTGCCACCCATCAGCGCCTCAAAGATTTTCAGGCAGCCATGGACGATGAAGAAATTAAGGCCATCTTGTGCAGCCGTGGTGGTTACGGAGCGGTTCACTTGCTGGATAAGCTGGACTTCACACGCTTTCGTAACCACCCGAAATGGCTGATCGGGTTCAGTGACATCACTGCGCTCCACAACTTATTTCAATACAATGGTTTTGCCTCACTCCATGCTCCCATGGCACGCCATCTCGCTGTAACAGGAGAGGAGGATCCATGTTCATTATATCTCCGCGACATTCTTTTCGGTAAACTGCCCGGATATAAATGCCACCGCCATAAGTTGAATCATCTGGGACAGGCCAAAGGCATCCTGCGAGGCGGCAACATGGCTGTGTTCCACGGTCTCCGCGGAACACCATACGATATTCCTCCCGAAGGTACGATCCTCTTCATCGAGGATGTGGGCGAACGTCCTTATGCCATCGAACGCATGATGTATAACCTGAAATTGGGAGGCGTACTTGAAAAGTTATCCGGACTTATCATCGGACAATTTACCGAATACAAAGAAGACTATTCACTGAAAAAGGACCTTTACAGCACACTGGATGCCTTGGTGAAGGAGTATGACTTCCCCATATGTTATGACTTTCCGGTGGGACATGTGACAGAGAACCTACCACTAATCAACGGTGCGGAAGTGGAGTTCGTATCCGGAAAGAAAGGAGTGGAATTGTTAATAAACCCTCCTATCTGACTCACCCTACAGTGAAAATCATTAATTTTGAGGCTTTAAACTCCAAAAGCATAATTATGAAGAAAAGAAACTCTATGTTCATACTGTCAGCTTTCATCCTGTTTTCTGCTTTCTCCTGCGGAACAAACGGCAGCAAGACCACTTCGACCGACATCACCGAGAAAAAGGTAATTGTCCAAGTGCCCCAATTTGACGCAGACAGTGCTTACAAGTACATACAGGCGCAAGTCGACTTCGGACCGCGCACACCAAATTCTAAAGGTCATGTTGCCTGTGGAGACTACCTGGCCGCCAAACTGGCCGAACATGGAGCCAAAGTGATCAGCCAAAACGCTGAATTACCCGCATACGACGGTACACTGCTGAAAGCACGCAACATCATAGGATCTTTTAAGCCCGAAAGCAAAAAACGCATCGCACTCTTTGCGCATTGGGATACCCGTCCATGGGCCGACAATGATCCGAATGAAAAGAATCATCACACACCGATACTGGGCGCCAATGATGGAGCAAGCGGAGTGGGTGTATTACTCGAAATTGCCCGCCAGATCAACCAACAGCAACCGGAACTGGGAATCGACATCATCTTTCTGGATGCGGAAGATTACGGAGCACCTCAGTTTTATACAGGCGAACATCGGGAAGACCAGTGGTGTCTCGGCGCACAATATTGGGCACGAACCCCGCATGTAGAAGGCTATAATGCCCGCTTCGGAATTTTACTCGATATGGTGGGCGGCAAAGATGCTACTTTCTTTAAAGAAGTATATTCCGAGAAATATGCCAAAGGTATCAACAAGAAGGTATGGAAAAAGGCTAACGACGCCGGATACGGACGTTACTTTATTAACGAAGTAGGCGGTCAGATCACTGACGATCATCTGTTTATCAATCGCTTGGCAGGTATCCCGACTATCGACATCATTCCAAACGACGAAAATTGTGAACTGTCCAGCTTCGGACCGACCTGGCACACCGTGAATGACAATATGGATGCCATCGACCGCTCTACACTCAAAGCTGTGGGACAAACGGTACTGGAAGTTATTTATAACGAGAAATAATTATTTATCATGTCAATCAACGAATTACAAGACGAAGTCGTTGCTGAATTCAGCGACTTTGATGACTGGATGGATCGCTACCAGTTACTTATCGACTTAGGAAACGAGCAGGAACCGCTCGACGAGAAATATAAAACGGAACAGAATCTGATTGAAGGTTGCCAAAGCCGTGTATGGCTTCAGGCAGACGAAGTAGACGGGAAAATTATCTTTAAAGCAGAAAGCGATGCACTGATCGTGAAAGGCATCATAGCACTGTTGATTAAAGTCGTATCGGGACATACACCCGACGAGATTCTTAATTCGGAACTCTACTTTATCGACAAAATCGGTCTGAAGGACCACCTATCCCCCACTCGTAGCAACGGATTGTTGTCGATGGTGAAACAAATGCGGATGTATGCACTCGCATTCAAAGCCAAAGAGGCCAAAGGCTAAATCTCCAGATAAGGATGTGTCAGGACTCGTATTCACCACAGATCACACCGATTTACACAGATAGATATTACTGGTTATCAGCAGATTAAAATCATCCTGTGTTAATATCTGCGTAATCTGTGGTGAATTATGACGTACCTCCATCTTCTTCATCCACCTGATACTCCAGAATATCCCCCGGCTGGCAATCTAGCACTCTACAGATCGCCTCAAGGGTAGAGAAACGAATCGCTTTGGCCTTTCCCGTTTTCAGGATAGAAAGGTTGGCAGGCGTAATGTCAATCTTCTCTGCCAACTCCCCCAAAGATATTTTTCTTCGGGCCATCATTATGTCAAGGTTTACTATTATAGCCATAATTCTATTAATTTTTCAATATTCGGATTCAGATAGTAAGATCTTGTTCTTCTTTCATCTTCAACCCGATGGCGAATACCTCGCCTACAATTAGTGAAACCAGTCCCAGAATGACCAGCATCACAGAATCTATGCTTGTCTCCATAGAATATCCGGACAACGAGAAGACTGAAGACAACTCATAATCATTCATCAGGGCCGGCACTGCCTCACTAATAAAGTTCAGCAACAAGGCGACTCCCAACCATCGCAACCGACGGACATTCTTCCAATTAAAAATATCCGATTTATTGATAGCTACAATCAGCTGAATAAAAAGCACTGTTGACGCAATGATGGCAAAAACAGCCAGAAGCCCGGAAATCACCTGGGCAACCATCATCCAGGTACTCCTGTCGACTTTTACATTCGTAACCATCTGTGTATAGGCAACGGGGACATAAGAGCCGGTCTTTTCATTATAGACAGAATCTTTAAAGGACGAAAAATCCTTGGGCATCAGTGTGGCAATCCGAAAGTTGATAGCCTGCTCTACACTTTGATTACCGGAATGACTTATCTTCATCCCTTCGGAAAAGCCATGACCGAAATCACGCCCCATATTAAACACCGAATAACAGAATACCAGAAAAACCAGTAAACATAGTATGTTCAATCTTCTTTCATATTATGACTTATTATTCAATCTTTATCGTTTATTTTCATTCATCTTTCCGCCACGTTCCCGGAACCGTAACCTGCTTTATCCGAAGAAAACAGCCTACGAACACCATAGTCGCCACTGCTATCAATAGATAATAGGAGTCGTACCCGTCACATCCCTGATTGTATCTGCATCGGGATAGGTCAGACTCAGCATGACAGAAATACTGTTGTTCACAATGTGTATCAGGATACAAGGAATCAGACTTCGTGTCCGATAATAAACCCATGCCAGCAAAAGGCCTCCAAAGAAGGCTGCAACTATCTGAGCCGGATTCAAATGAAATACTCCGAAAAGCAGTGCCGAAAGGAAGATGGCTTTCCGGGGAGAATAGCGTTCAAGCAATGCCTTAGTGGCACCACCACGGAACAGAAGTTCCTCAAGAATCGGCCCCAACAAAGTAATGGCCACAATGCCTAACCAACCGGACTGGAGAGCGTCGAACTGCTGTTCCAGAATATCAGGTACCCAAGATAAGACGGCAGTCAACATATCCATCAGGACAGTCATCGACAAGCCTATCAGAAACGTTATGATCAGAAATGGAAATGAAATGAATGACCAACTTGTCTTGTCTTTGGGTATATAGTGTGCTTTCCATAAATAAAAAAACATCACTGCCATGGAAAGCAGCATCGAAGGAGCCAATGTCAACCCGAAACCGGGTGGCATCTACGCTCCCACCATTCATACGGGCAATGATAGTAAAAGGAATACCGATCAGCCCACCGCAAATAAGCTGGATTCCCAGATAAATCAGAATTAATTTGATCGCCGTTTTCATTCAGTCTTTTGTTTTAAATATGTACAAAGATAACGGTTTTAATTGACTACCGCTTCGGTAGAAGAGCTATTTGTATGGTGACCATGCAAAACTGAACTACATACAAACAAAGCTAACATGGAGATGGATACTACCAACATCGTAATGCTCATCAATGACTTTCTCATAAAACTTACTTTGAAGATTCGTTATGTTATTCAATAATAATTTATCGTTTTTCGATATGCAAAGATTCATATTAATTTTCACCTAAACAAGTAATTCGATAATTATTTATCGATAAACAATAAATATAGAATGTTTTTCGATATTTGTAGAGGATAAACGCTGATATAAAGAAGCCTCAAAGAACCAGCGTCAGGGAGAGTATATCCATTTGATAGCGTATTACACCTTTAGACGTCACTCTGACACTATTCATCCTAATCTACTGACACGCACTAAAACACAAATCATCAAACAGGAAGAAGAAAATGCATACAAGACGCATATAACATGCAATAAGATGCAACATCGACCGAAGATTTCCAATAAATATGCATGATATCTTTAGAAGAGAGGTCACATACCATTAAAAGAAAGACATCATTGGGTTAAAACAAAAGCTTCATTAGTTCAAAACTTCACCTGCATGAAGCCGGAAGAGAGACAAAAGAGGACATTTGCATGCCTGCAATCATTTTTCAGCACGCATAGAATGATCAGGGAGAGAATAACGATTTGCACCTTAAAACAGAATATTCTGCAAATTAAAGAACACAGAACAGGCTCAAAACAGAACAAGAGACATGTATTATCCGCAATCAGGATGACTATCTGAAAAGCCGAATTCACAAAATAAGCTCCTATTTAAGAGCCGGAAGATAACGGGCCGAATATAACTCACTCAGTGGCAAACAAAAAATACAAAATGTCAATTGACATTTTGTATTTTCCCCAAAAGCGCTTCCACATCGGCTGCATCCTGATGAAGCTGCGCTATCAATCCTTCAATCCCATCGAACTTCAGCTCCGGACGGAGATATTTTACAAAAGAGAGCCGGATAAATTTATCGTAAATATCGGAATGAAAATGGAGGATATTCACTTCTATCGAACGTTCGGGACCATTCCCTATCGTGGGACGAGTACCGATATTGAGCATACCATTATAAGTATGCCCGTCGAACGTGACATGAACTGCATAGACACCATCGGCAGGAACCAACTTATCAGGATCGTCTACACTGAGATTGGCCGTAGGGAATCCGATTTTCCTTCCTACCTGATAACCGCTCACCACCGTACCATCCAGAAAATAGTCGTAACCCAGACAACGTGCAGCCCGATCTACTTCGCCCTGATGCAACATCTTACGAATGACAGAAGAGCTTATATGAAGATCATCACACACACAGGCACGAGCACGAATCACCTCTATTCCCATTTCAGAGCCATAACGGCAATAATCCTCAAAGCCTTCACTACGATTGTGTCCGAAGCGGTGGTCATATCCGATGACAAGTGTCTGCACCCGATAACGGTCTCTCAGGATATCGGACATAAATTCATGGGCAGTCAGATGTGATACTTCACGTGTAAAATCAAGCATAAAGCAATAATCCACGCCCGTTTCTTCAAGCAGCGCCAGTTTCTCTTCCGAAGTGGTCAATAACTCCGGACGATAGTCTGCATTCATCACCTTACGAGGATGAATGGGAAAAGTAATCAGTGCAGAACGCAATCCACGAGCCGCAGCCAACTCTCTGACTTGTTCTATCAGAAAGCGATGCCCCATATGTACTCCATCGAAGAAACCGATGGTGGCAACACATGGTTCGGGTAGAACTCCCGGTATATTACGGATTATCTGCATGCTGTTTCTCCTATTTATTTTAATTCTCGGCAAAAAGCGGCCTCCAGTCTTCACCGGGTTTCACTGTATAGGTAGAGATGCCCAATGCCTGGGCGCCCTGGCAGTTGGCTTCGGAGTCATCTATGAAAAAAGTTTCGCGCGGATCGAGGTTTGCATCATCAAGCACTCCCCGGAAAATCTCTTCAGCGGGCTTTACCATTTTCATTTCATACGAGAGGTACATCTTTTCAAAATAGTCTTCTACACGGAAACCCCGATACGGAAACGCATGCTCACATGCCCACTTCCAATGTATCTCGTTGGTATTGCTCAGCAGATAGACCACATATTTCTCGCGGAGTTTCAATAACATATCAAGCTTAAAACGTGGAATATCCACCAAGAAACTATTCCAAGCAGCATCAATTTGCTCATCCGTCACCTCCTGAGTTATCTGCCCGCGGATACTATCACGAAACTGGGCTGACGAGATCAACCCTTTCTCATGTTGCATAAAGATTCCCTGCTGAGAATACATGCCTAACAATTCGTCCACCTTCTCTAATCCCAACTTCCGGAAGTTTTCTATACAACGCTGACGGTCGAGATTAATCAATACACCACCAAAATCAAAAATAAGGTTTTTAATTCCTTTTCTTTTCATCTCTATTCTGTTTTTGAAAGCTTATACACGACAGAGCACGCAAAGGAAACGGAGTTTTTATATCCTGTTCATAAAAGACACTTTCTTTGCGTCCACTGTGATAAATAGCTTTCATTTTCATTTCTGAGTTAAACGTTTGACCAAGCGAATCAATTCTCCAATCCACAAGACGAGAGAAGAAGAACCGATGATGATAAGCCATGTTTGCCAGTCGAGCGGTTCTGTACGGAATACAGCTCCACCGAACTGCACTATAAGAAACTGCCCACCCAGGATGGCCAGTACAATCAATTCCATTCCGTACGACTTCGTAAGACCCTTGAATGCTGAATCGGTAGTACCAAACACACGAGCATTGAACAGATTCCAAAACTGAAGCATTACAAAGAAGGTGAAAAAAATGGTCAACCGCTGTACCGTCATTCCACCGTCGGCATTTGTAAAGTAGTATATCATCGCCATCAGTACTACCAGAAAGAGTGTACCGACACCGAATATATTATGTTGCATCGCTTTACTAATAATAAAATCAGTACTGCGACGCGGTTTATCGTTCATAACACTCTCACTTGGCGGAATAGAAGCCAAAGCTAAAGCGGCAAATGTATCCATGATGAGATTTACCCATAACATTTGGGTCACAGTCAACGGTAGTTCTGTTCCCACAATAGAACCGAGCAATACGATGAGAAGTGCCACAAAGTTAATGGTCAGCTGAAATACGATGAAACGCTGGATATTCTTATAAAGTGACCGCCCCCACATCACAGCAGTCCCGATACTGTTGAAAGAGTCGTCCAGCAAAGTGATGTCACTGGCCTCTTTGGCAACTGAAGTTCCGGTACCCATCGAAAGCCCTACCTGTGCATGATTGAGCGCCGGCGCATCGTTCGTTCCGTCTCCGGTCACAGCCACAACGGCTCCTTTCTGCTGCAGCAATTGTACCAGACGCTGTTTGTCGGTAGGACGGGCACGCGACATAATTTTCAAGTCCATCACTCTATCCAATGCTTCTTCATCACTCAATTCGGCAAAAGCAACTCCGGTAATGCGATTGTGTTCCGTATCTTCCGGTTTCCACAGCCCGATCTGACGCGCAATCTCAGTTGCGGTGCCCGGAGTATCCCCGGTCACAATCTTGATACCGATACCTGCCGACTGACATTTAGCTACTGCCGCAGGCACATCGGGACGTATAGGATCGGAAATGGCAACGACTCCAAGGAAATTAAGGTTATTTTCTGAAACAAGTGCCACACAGTCATCCGGTTCGTTATCTTCCACCAAACGGAATGCAAAACCAAGTGTACGCATAGCCATATTCTGATAACCCAGTAATTGTGCTTCGACAGTCGAACGATATTCCACACTATCCACACGACGGCCATCGAGAATCACCTCCTTACATTTGCCAAGCACGATTTCGGGCGCACCTTTTATATATAATACTTTTTTGCCTATCAACGGCGACTTCACCAAAGTAGCCATAAACTTACGTTCAGTCGAGAACGTCAATTGGTCGAGCACCTGTGCTCCTTCTCTGAGTTCAAGATAGTTACGTTTCTGGCTATTCAGCCACAGCAACAAGGCAACTTCCGTAGGATTACCTACTCCTTTCGGCTTCTCACCCTCTCCCGTTTCTTCAAGGAAAGCAGTGGAGTTAGCACTAATCCCTTCCGCAATCAGTCTGCTGATATCGTCATCTGCCAGTTTCCCACCATCTTTCAAACCATAGAAATTGGGCTCGTGCACCTGCATCAGATTTTGTGTCAACGTACCGGTCTTGTCTGTACAAATCACGGTAATCGCCCCCATTGTTTCGCAAGCGTGCATCTTACGCACCAAATTGTTAGTGGCAAGCATACGGCGCATATTCAGTGCCAGGCTGAGTGTCACACTCATAGGCAATCCCTCGGGAACGGCAACCACGATCAGGGTAACCGCCATCATGAAATATTTCAATGTACGCTCCAACACCGGCAACCAGTCATGCCAACCGTTCAGAGCCCCAAAATCGAAATACAGTACAACGTCTTTTATAAAGAAAATAAGGAAAGCAAGTCCGGCTACGGTAAAACCGATCTTACCGATCAGGTTGGCCAATTTGGTCAGCTGGATATTCAATGGTGTAGGCTCCGTAGTTTGTTCCGTACTCTGACGTGCCACTTTCCCAATCTCCGTAGCATCTCCCACACGAAGTACCTTCATCGATCCATGACCATCGACCACAGTTGTACCGCGCATCACCAGATTGGAAGCATACGTAGCTTCTTCATCAAAATCGGCTTCGATTATTGTTTTATTAATCACCGGTTCCCCGGTCAGGTTCGATTCGTTCACCTGCAAAGAAATAGCTTCTATCAGTTCGCCATCTGCGGGAATCTCTTCACCGGTCTCCAATACCACAATGTCACCTACTACCACATCTTTACGCGGAATCTCCTGAATACGCCCGTTACGAATCACCTTTACTAAAGTCTCTTCAGTAACGGCATTCAGTAAATCGAATTTCTTATTGGCATCGTATTCGAAATAGAAACCGATACCGGTTGCCAACAGGATAGCGGCTATAATACCGATCGTTTCGGCATACTCATTCTCGATAACGGAAATGATAAGAGAGAATACAGCTGCAATAAGCAGCACACGTACAACAGGATCTTCAAATTTTTCCAAATAAAGCTTCAGGAGCGAAGGACGCTTAGGAGGCGTTAGTAGGTTGGCACCATATTTCTCCCGGCTTTGGAGAACTTCTTGATCAGTCAGGCCCAAATGAAAATAATCGTCGTTCTTTGCAGTCATGCAGATACATACATTAAATTAGAAGTTGCAAAAGTACAACATAAATCCGGTATAAGATGTTTCTTAAATCTTTTTTAAGGATTCCAGTTTTCCCAACAGTACTTTTGACGAAATGGGCTTCGTCAGGAAATCGGTAAAGCCGCTATGCATGATTTTCTGGCGGTCTTCTTCATACGCAAAAGCAGTAAGAGCAATGATAGGCACTGTAGCCGACATCTGCCGGATAGCCTCCGTAGCCTCGTAGCCATTCACCTCGGGCATACGGATATCCATCAAGATAATGTCCGGTTGGAATTTCAGGAAAAGAGAAATGGCCTCTTCACCATTGTGAGCCCAATGTAATTCGTAACGTGAAGCAAGGATAGCTTCGCAAAGACGATAATTGTCTTCCATATCTTCGGCCACCAGTATGCTCAGTTTTTTATCACTTCCCGCATCGATAACCGGAACCCGTACTGCAGAAGGCAATTCTTCCTGCTCTTTCTCAATGATGACTTTGGGTTTAATATCGGAATGTTCGGGCAATGTAAACCAAAGGTACTTCCTTTGCCTACCTCAGATTCGGCTCCGATTTCCCCACCCAGCTTATTTACAATCGTCTTACAGATAGAGAGTCCGAGTCCGTTACCGTTTTTATCACTTTGCAAACGCACAAAACGATCGAAAACACCCTCCAATTTATCCGCCGAAATACCCGAACCGGTATCGCTAACATAAAACCGAAGTCCATTCTCGGAAGACTGATATCCGATACGGATACTGCCCTCTGTGGTAAATTTGATTGCATTAGATACAAAATTGGACACAACCTGAGCAATTCGGTTACGATCCGTATGAACCATACACGAGGGCAACCCGGGTTCTGTTATAATCTGTACAGGCGAGTTAGAGCCTATCTTCATACGGAACAATTGTTCCAAATCATTCAGTAACAAGTTGATATCGACATCAGAATAAACAAACTCCAATGTACCGGCCTCAATCTTCGACAAATCAAGAATATCATTAACCAGCTGTAATAGCAATTCGCTGTTCGTATGGAGTATCTCCAGGTATTTTTGCTTTTCTTCTTCTGTATTGGCCGCTGCCAGCAGTTCGGAAAAGCCGACGATGGCATTCAGTGGCGTACGGATTTCATGACTCATATTGGCTAGAAAAGCGGACTTGGAACGATCTGCATTTTCCGCTTTTTCCTTCGCTTCAGCCAACGCCTCTTCCGTTTGTTTAATCGAAGTAATGTCATGCACCGTCAGCACCATACGCTCTTCACTATCCAGAGTCATAAATACTCCCGAGATCATTACGTCGCACTTTACAAATTCATGCTCGTCTATGGCAATATTCAGTGATGATTGCAAATCAGTAAATTCTTTCTTCTGGCGGAAAGCGTTTCCTATTGCTCCCTCACCGGACATTCCTGGCAAAAGCATGGGTTCCGCATCCCCCTTTGGCAGACAAGGCATTCCGGCATTGCAACAGATCACCTACACGCTTCTCCTTACCGTCCGGACTGAGATGAGTCAAATCATAATAATTAGTTTTCAGGACTTTGAAATCAGAATCGATTACCAAAACATACGCATGAATATGTGTCAGAATCGCATCAAACAGACAATTTACATTCTCCAGTTTCCGGTCCGATGCAGATTGCATTAACTTACCTTGTCTCTTTTCCCACAGAATAGCTCCTAAAAAAGCCACACATACCAGTGATAATACAATCTGCCACATCATAGTTTATAATTCCTTGATTAATGTTTTGTTGCTACAGACAAAGGTAGTGCTTTATTAATGAAAAAAGAAAAAATAAATGAACAATACGTCCGATACTTTTGTTATATTTGCATAAACTTAAAAAAAAGAGACGACATGAAGTACATTTGCACCGTTTGTGATTTCATTTACGATCCGGAGATAGGTGATCCGGAAGGCGGAATCGAACCCGGAACACAGTTTGAAGATATTCCTGATGATTGGGTATGCCCTCTGTGTGGAGTTGGAAAAGAAGATTTCGAACCGTATAATGACTAAACGATTCATTAACGATGAACGATAAGCGATGAGCACTCTCAATTACACGCTTTATCGTTCATCGTTCATCACTTTTTTCAAGATGCTTTCTTTTCTTTTACGTCACTGCTCGCTTCTACTACATTTACTACATAGTCACCGAGTTTTTCACATTCGGCGATAATATCCATGTAATAAACTCCCATCTGATAATCATATTCTTTATTATTCACATCCAGGATATTCTGATTCTTCAGTTGGTTACGATAGTTATTAATTTCATTCTCAATATTGAATGACTTATTAACATCGATACTCTGATGTTCGGGTTTCTCGACCACGACAATCATTTGCGACAGAGCATCATTGGTCAGTTTCATCATGAAATGAATGTGCTCATATTGCTTCTCTGTGAAATCCTGATTGGTCTGACGCTTCCGGCTGATGGTACGTGCCAGGTTATAGCAACTGTCACCAATACTTTCAATCTCGGTTACCTCACGAAGCATGGCACGTATCTGAAGCTTACTTTCTGAACTCAAACGCCCTTCAGATACCTGATTCAAGTAATTGGCAATCTCCAATTCCATATTATCACTGATATTCTCGTATTTCTCAATCCGGCTGAAAAGTTTATTGAAGTCATCATCCTTTTCAGTATGCAACAGATCTTGTACCATACCAAACATACGATGAATACGCTCGGAAAACAGATGAATCTCCTTACGGGCCTGAAGTATGGATAATTCGGCCGTAGAAAGCATACCTCCGGTAATAAAGCGCAAGCGTGGCTCTTCATCTTCTTCCTTGGGACGAATAATGGCACACACGGTACGCTCAATCAGTTTCACTCCCCAGATCAGCAGACAGACGTTACATATATTAAAAATAGAGTGGAAAGCGGACAACTTATAAGAAATAGCCACCTCTGCACTTCCCGGATGGAAGAAGGTATCGACCACCCAATTGACGAATACCATAAAAGGATGGAAAATAATCAGCACCCAGATCACACCAAAAACATTGAAAACAAAGTGAGCCAAAGCAGCACGTTTTGCCTGTGAATTAGCAGTCAGGGCAGCCAGGTTGGCTGTAATAGTAGTTCCGATATTCTCACCCAAGACCAACGCGGCACCCAGTTCCAGGCTGATCCATCCGTTGGCACACATAATTAAAGTAATAGCCATCGTCGCGGCGGAAGCCTGTACAATCATAGTGAGAATAGTACCGATAAATAAAAAGAGCAGAACCGAGAAAAATCCCATATCTGTATAGTTCTGTACAAAGCCAGCATTTCCGGGTTGGCATTCAGGTCGGGGGCATTTGCTTTGAGGTACGAAAGCCCCATAAAGAGGAAAGAAAAACCAAAGATAAATTCACCGATAGACTTACGGTTACTTTTACCCGAAAAAATAAGAGGAAGGGCAATGGCTAAAAGAGGAAGGGCAAAAGCAGCCATGTCGACTTTAAACCCAAAAATAGAAATGATCCATGCGGTGACTGTCGTACCGATATTAGCACCCATTATCACACTAATGGATTCGGCCAATGTCAGCAGACCGGCATTTACAAAACTGACCACCATCACCGTCGTTGCCGAAGAAGATTGGATAAGGGCGGTGATCAACACACCTGTTAAAACTCCCGTTACCCGGTTTGTAGTCATTGCTGTCAGAATTCCTCGCAATCTGTCACCTGCGACTTTCTGTAAGCCCTCGCTCATGATCTTCATTCCATAAAGAAAAAGTCCTAACGAGCCAATGAGCTTTAAAAAATCATAAAAAGAATATTCCATCTATAATTATTTTAGTGGTTGTTTGTCTTCTTAGCAATTATGTGATATATTTATCCGTACTATTCACCCCAAAATGACGTGAAATGAAACAGATGTTACAAATATATTGCAAAAATAATAATATTTCTAAAGAATTCCTATTGGGAGCTCACTTTTGGATATTTATTACGGCTTTAATCTTAATTTTCCTTATCAGGTAGTCAGTGCTAAAGTAAATAATCGCTCTGAAGGACTCAATTTTCGTGTATATAACAATAAAGATGTAGAGTTTCTGGATGTAAGAGATTCTTCGGGAATGCGTACGTATGTGCGTTCTCTCTGCTTTGTGCTCTACAAAGCTGTCAGCGAACTCTTTCCGAATGGCAAACTTTTTGTGGAGCACCCGGTATCCAAAGGATACTTCTGCAATTTGCGGATCGGGCGCCCCGTCACACTTGAAGACGTGTCACAAATAAAGAAACGTATGCAGGAAATTATAGCGGAAGACATTACCTATCACCGCATTGAGTGTCATACAACTGAAGCCGTACGTGTATTCAGTGAACGGGGCATGAATGACAAGGTAAAATTACTCGAATCTTCCGGTTCTATCTATACCTATTATTATACTTTGGGAGGTACTGCCGACTATTATTACGGTAATCTGCTCCCAAGTACAGGATTTATCCACTTATTCGACCTCGTTAAATACTACGACGGACTGTTGCTGCGTATTCCTAACAAAGAAAACCCATCTGTACTGGAAGATGTGGTAAAACAGGAGAAAATGCTCGATGTTTTCAAAGAGCACCTACGATGGAACTACATCATGGGATTGAACAATGTGGGAGATTTCAATATTGCTTGTGAAGAGGGACATGCCACGGACCTGATCAATGTGGCAGAAGCTCTGCAAGAGAAGAAAATAGCACAAATAGCCGATAGCATTTTCCACCGCGGAGAAAACGGGACTCGTGTAAAACTGGTATTGATTTCCGGACCGTCATCATCCGGGAAAACGACTTTTAGTAAGCGACTCTCCATCCAGTTAATGACCAACGGCCTGAAACCATATCCCATCTCACTGGACAATTATTTTGTAGACCGTGAAGACACTCCATTGGATGAAAACGGCAATTATGACTATGAATCCCTTTATGCCCTCGACCTGGAGTTATTCAATACACAACTACAGGCTTTGTTGCGTGGCGAGGAAGTAGAACTGCCCCGCTATAACTTTATGTTGGGAAAAAAAGAATATAAAGGTGATAAATTGCGGATCGACGAACATACGGTATTGATTCTTGAGGGAATACACGCCCTTAACCGGAACTGACTGCAAATCCCGGCAGCAAATAAGTTCAAAATATACGTCTCTGCCTTGACAACCATCTCGCTGGACGATCATAACTGGATCCCAACGACGGACAACCGACTTTTGCGCCGTATTATCCGGGACTTCAACTATCGCGGCTATTCTGCCCAAGAGACTATCTCACGCTGGCCCAGCGTACGCGCCGGAGAAGATAAATGGATTTTCCCTTATCAGGAGAATGCCGATGTGATGTTCAACTCCGCCCTTTTATTTGAATTTGCCGTGCTCCGCTGTCATGCCGAGCCCATTCTTACCAGCGTGCCACGTAACTGTCCGGAATATGCTGAAGCATACCGATTGCTGAAGTTTATCAAATATTTCACTCCTGTACAGGATAAGGAGATTCCTCCAACCTCACTTTTGAGAGAATTCCTGGGAGGAAGCAGTTTTAAATATTAGATAGAGCCATATTCCAAATCATTATCAGACATAGACTTTACAAATACCGGCTCCGGAGAGAGCCTTATTTGTAGAATCTATGCCTGAATTATCAAATTTTATCCACCTTTCAACCAACCGGTAATGCCCGCCATTCCTCTTTGAAGAAGAATCAAAGAAGAAATGAAAAATAAGAGGGGGAAATGAGAGGTTTCTACAAAGATTTTTTAACTTTGTCACTGTTTAAAACCAAATCGCATGAAAATATCGACTTTAATCCTGACCATCCTCGTTTGTTTTAGCACAATCGTCGATGCACAAGGCACACAAAACAGAGCAAATGAACTGATGAAACAAGCGCAGAGTAGTCTGGAACAAAAAGAATACACTAAGGCGCGTTATCTTTTCATCCAGGCCTATGGCGCTTTCGCAACGCAGGAAAATTATCCGAAAGCCGTGGAATGCGGAATTCAGGGAGCAGCTCTGTACCATCGTGAAAATTATTACAAAGAGGCATTCGACCTCTGTAGAGGAATGGATCAGCTAGTCTGGGCCGGTGAACAAAAACAGCAGAAACAATTTTACCCGCTACGTTTCCAAATCACCAAAGAGAGACTGCAGATGTACATCGGACTTAAGAATGCGGCGCAGGCTAAAATTCAATTGGATAAGCTGGCAGAAACCGCAGGCCTGGCCAAGAACGATTCATTAAGCGAGAACCTACTATACACACAGGCAAGTTATTACTACACATTCGGGCAAAACACTCAGGGAGACGCGTGCTTTCAGAAATTAATCAACCAATATAAAGCCCAAAAGAATTACGATAAGGTCAACGAATGCTATAAAAACCTGATTGCCATCGGACGTAAATCTAACAATGCCTCACTGGTGGCCCGCACTTACGAGAACTTCATCGTCTGGACCGATTCGGTAAAAGCAATGACGGCACAAGACGAACTGAACGTACTGAAACGCAAGTATGACGAAAGCCAGCAGATCATTCAGGAGAAAGAAGACACACTTTCGGGCAAACAGTATATGATCGTCGGGCTGTGCACACTGGTAGTAATCCTGATTGCCGGTCTGATATTTGTGGCCATCGTACTGCTTCGTTTCATTGCCGGTAACCGGAAACTGAAAAAGAGCGTACAGATAGCCAATGAACACAATGAACTGAAGACACAGTTTATCCAGAATATTTCAGCACAGATGGAACCTACGCTGGATACACTCGCCTCTTCTGCCGCCGAGCTGTCGGACAAAGCACCTCAACAGGCACAGCAGATGCAAGGACAAGTAGCAGCCCTGAAGAAGTTCAGCAATGATATACAGGAACTTTCCACATTGGAAAACTCTCTGACTGAACCTTATGAAATGAAGGAGATCAACGTAAATACTTTCTGTGAAGCTACCATGGATAAGGTGAAAGAGTTTGTACAACCCGAAGTTTCGACCGTAGTCAATGCTGCCAAACTCCAGATCAAGACCAATCCTGAACAACTGGAACGGATATTGATTCACTTGCTGAAGAACGCTGCGGAATATACCGAAAGCGGAAAGATATTCCTTGATTTCAAAAAGAGAGGCGCACATACGCACCAATTCATTATATCGGATACCGGTACGGGTATTCCCGTTGAGAAACAAGAGAACCTGTTCAAGCCCTTCACTGAAATCAAAGACCTGACAGAAGGAGACGGTTTAGGACTACCCATCTGCGCCCTGATAGCAACCAAAATGAACGGCAGCCTGACACTGGATACCAGCTATACCAAGGGGAGCAGGTTTGTGCTCGAATTACATGCATAATTAAATAAAAGAAGTGAATGTGCCGCAACTAAAGTGAGCACTCTAAAAAGTTACAGACTGTAATCCATAAACATAAAAGAGCCATATCATTACTCAAAAATAGAGTTTGACATGGCTCTTTTCATTGTTCATAAGGGCAGGCAAATTTCAAATGAGAAACTCTCCTTTCTAAATCAGGATTTAAACACATCCTCTCCGCTATTTTTTGGGGAGACGTTATCAGACGGTAAGCTCCAACAACACTTCTCCTTTGGTATTGAGTACTTTCACCTTAAGTATGTCCTTCTTCTTCTCAATCACCATTACCGTTGCACTTTTCATGCTATAACCGCCACCGATAATCACCGGGAAGTTATTGCCAAGGCTGCCTTTGGGATGATAGGCATATTCATGTGTATGCGCGTTAAGGCTGATATTGAAAGGTGCTTTCTCCAGAAGTTTACCCCAAAGCCCGGAACACAGATTCTCGTAGTCGTTTCCGTAAAGCGGAATGTGATGAATCAGAATCCGCTTAGCGGCTTTCTTAAATTCTTTGGAAGCGAGCTCACGCTTCAAAAATCCTACCTGGTCATTACGCAGCTTCGTAAAGTCGTTGAGTCCGTAGTATACCCAATGATCATCCGGCTTATCTTCACCGCAATCGAGCATTACGATACGGGTATCTCCCCAGTTGAAGGAGCCGTAAGTCTTATCGCCTACATAATCGAACAGGCTGTGCAGGCCTACCGAATAGGCATTCCGGATCTCGTGATTGCCGCGCATAAAGAGACAGGTACGCGGTCACCCTCCACGCCCTTCCAGTTCGCTGATAAAGGCCGTTGCCTGATCGTGATTGGCGGGGTCGTCTACACAATCGCCGTTGAACACTACAAAATCATAGTCAATCCCCTTTATCTGTTCGCACAATGCCTGAAACGTCTTCGATTGTTTATGCAGGTCGTTGAACACCACGGCCGTAAAACTGTCATCACCGGCTGCGGGCAACGTGAACTCCCTGAGTTCTGTACGGGCTGTATTGCCAAACACCTTTTTGTAGGCCTGGTAAAGCAGGATCTCCTGCGAACAGGTACGATAATAATATTTCTGTCCGGGCTGCAAACTATCGAGGCGAATCTTGTGAAGAGTATTGCCACAAACAACTTGACCATCCAGAAGGGTACGTGCGCGCTTCAGGTTGGAAGGGTCCGTGCCGTACCCACCCAGCAATAGGCCGGCACGTTGGTCTGCCACATCACTGTGATTCCACCTCCTACGGGATTCTGAAGATAGGGTTTGGTACGGCAAATCCGATTCTCGGGTACCGCCATCCGTACTTCTACCAACAAAGGACGATGATCGGACGCCAGAGGCTCATCGATCACCCGGGCCGAGTTGACAACAAAAGTAGGCGTTTCCTGTTTCAGAGCAATCAGGTAGTCGAGCGTCTCCTTCGGTTCGGAAGCCGGATAAGTGGGCTGCTTCGGGTTGGAAAGTATCTGGAATGTACTCTTCAAATCTTTGATAAAGCCGGAGTCGGCATCCGAGTTGAAGTCACCGGCAAGGAAGAAAGGTTTCCGGGTATCGGCTGTAACGGACTTCAGGATTTCGAGAGACTTCATCCGATCCTCTTCGGTCAGAGAGAGGTGCGTACACGCAAAGACATACTCCGGGAACTCGGCGACAAGCAGCGTGCGTGCCTCTTCACGTCCCGGAAGGGCAAAGGTTTGCACACGGAGCGGAGTCTCTTTCGAAAGTATACCGATGCCATACTTTCCTCCGTCATAATCGATGGCAGGCGCAAAGCAGGGATGCAATTGAGTGCGTTCCGCCAGTTCCTTGAGAACATCGGTCCGGTTGCTTCGGGCAGTCATGCTGTCCAGTTCCTGGATGGCAACGATGTCCGGACGGGCGTTGTTGATCACATTGGCTACACGCTGATAATTGCATATACCGTCCATGCCATTGGCGTTACGGACGTTGTAGGTCATCAGGCGCAGCACATCTTCAGCCTGGGCTGACAGCACAAAAAGTGCTGAGAATAAGAGCAATAATAGTTTTCTCATAAGGGTTCCTCCCTAAAAGATGTCGCGGAAGCCTGTTTCACCACAGAGCTGCATAGGCAGAGAGGCACAGGAGAGGAGCTCTACGGAGCGTGACCTGCATAACGGGAGTATGCCATAACTCGCCACAGAGTGATACAGAACTTCACAGGACGAACTTAATCTATTGATAGATAACAGTATCCATCTGTATACATTCGTGTAATCTGTGGTGAATGCGAGTTTCGACACATCCTCTTTCCACGAATCACCGCTTATCGTTTGAAGACCGTTCCGCCGGATACCGGCCTATGTCCTTTGCGGGCAGCTCCCGCTACATCTTCATTGTTATATTTTGAGTTATTAAATCTGAATAATAGCACATATACTGTCTCTTCCTGTCGAAAAGAGGGATCAGGGAAGAGGTTTTCTGTACACCAGCGTCAGCCCGTCCACCGCCCCGTACTCTGTCATCAGTTGACGGAAAGCGGCATAATCCGCCGGGCGAATCATCTGTTTCTTCAACTTCAGGCTCCGGGTCACTCGCGTTTTCGCTCCTTCGGGACGGATGGAAATGGTTAATGTACCTACGGCATTGTCCATCTTCTTCTCCATCGGCCGAGTGACAGATTCCATACCTGCAGGAGTATCTACGGTATAGGTGAAAGATTCATCCGCCAGTCCGGGCAACAAGAGGTTTGAAGTGCGCTTGCTATTGAACCGGACGTACTGGGAATCGGCCAGGCTGCCACGCTCTACGGGGAGGGTGAAGACCAGATAGCCATCTTTGGCATTTGCCGCGTCGGGCTGCAATGCATAGTCTTTTCTCAGGGTAACCGATGGAAGATTCAATTCAAACGGCTGCGTCAATGAAGCTACATAGGCATAATCTTTCTGCCAGGAAACGGCTGAGGGAGTTTTGCCTTTCAGTGACAGAGCCTGTTGGCTGCCTCCGGCGTCGGTCCACACAAACAGTTCGCGGATGCTGCCTACTCCCAGTGATGCCGTATTCTCGGACGGAGCGCAGACCGCCCCTATCCCGGCTTTCAGTCCGGCCGCTTTCAGCAATGCGGCCATCAGATTCGCCTTCTCGGCCTCCGTGCCGTATGCCGAACGGATCACCTCTGCGGCGGGACGGATGCGATAACCGCTTTCCGCCAACGGGAGGGACGAATAGTAAAGATTATCAATCACATAGTCACGTATCGCGGTTACTTTTTCTTTATCGTCCTTCGCTCCGGCAGTCAGTTTTCCGGCCAGCGCACGAATACCTGCATCTCCTTCCGGTTGCCATTGTGACGCCAGAAACGACAGGGGTTTTTCCTCAGTCGTGGCAGTCAGCAGAGGCAAATCACCGCCGATCACCGACACCTGCGGCTCACGGCTGAGGGCGGGCAGATTCTTCAGGGTCCAGCTGACTTGCTTCATCCCTTCGGATTCGGTTACGGAAGCTTTCTCCTTGTGGTTGTTAAGGGCATATTCCAGATGTTGCCCCCGGGGAACGGTGATGCTGATCTCGTACTCCTTCACCGGCGAAGAATGCTCCAGCAACCGGCAGATCTGAATCCCCGGCAAATATCCCGGTTTGGTTGTAATGGAATAGTCCAGATAGATGGTAGCTCCGAGTTCCAGCCCGGTGTGTACGACTACCATCTCGCGCAAAGCATTGAATGCCGGCGCATTGGCTGCTGCCGAGGGGAGCACTTCGACCAGAGCATTGGCGGGAGTCTTGACGATATTTCCGTCTTTCTGGCGGGTATACGACTCGTGAATCTGCAAAGTCTGATAACGGGGATCGTACGTAATGAACGACTCCCCATACGTGCGGTTCATGGCCGTGTGAGTGTACAGCGTCAGGACTTTCGACTGACGATAAACCTGCGTACCATCAGCCTGCAGGGTCCAGCTTTCTTTGATTTTCTTAAATTCCGCTTCCCGGGCGGTGACCGGAAGAGTCAGCGCAAACAGGCAGAGGAGCAGAAGGGTATATATTTTAGTCATGTGTGACGATCATCTTTTTAGAGTTTAACAATCAAATAATCCGCAAAGCTTTTGTAGGCATTCACCGCAGCACGGAATCCTTCCCAGTCGGCTGCCCGATAGATGCGCTTCTTCAAGGCGAGTTTCTGTTTCAGCACCAGTTTGTTGCCAACCTGCTGCAACGAGCCTTCGAAGTCGGCTGCCGGAGCGGCCTTTTGTTCGCTGCGCGGCTCTCCCGCCAGACGATATCCCCGCGGCAGGGCAATCGTTTCGTCCAATTCGACCAGACGAGAGCAAGCATCACGGAAGCCGTATTGGCGGGTTTCCAAGCCGGTATCGATGCGCAGGAACGAGAGAACGCTCGCATAGAGGTTGTTCATCACCATCGGTTTCAACAATAATTCCCGGTCACCGACCAGCGCATAGTCCGGTATCTCGTAACGGAACGTGATGCGAATGGGGCCTGCCTGATAATCCTTCGGCGCCTTTCCGTAGTCCACTCCGAGCATACGGGCTTTGGGAGATACGTTGAGCAACTGGCTTTCCATCGTGCTTTGCCATTCGGTCTGCCAGCCCTGCGTAAAGATGCGGGGATGCTGCTATCCGACTGACCTTCGGCGGTGATGGTAAACGAACCTTTCAGCGTGCCCTTTGCATCGATTTTGTTATCGGCAGTGATGCGGACATAATGATTCTCGGGAGCCGAAACCGGAGTCAGGCACAAGTCGGAACCTCCCGGAATGCCGGGCAGATAGTTCTGCTGCTGCTCGGCACTGCTCCACAACTCGCGGCAGAAAGGAACCCAGGTAGGATCGAGGGGCATATACGTCCCATTCGCCAGCTTCACCACTGCCACACAGTGGTTAAAGTGATCGGCAGGGATGCTTTCGATGCGGCTTCCCGCCATCGTCATGGCCGGATAGGCCTCAAATCCCGCCATACGCAGGAAAGAGATCAACGTGCCGGCAATGTCCTTGCATACTCCGCAGCGGTCGGTGTAGTTCATCTTCGTGTTATGGAGCGTAAAGCCCTCGCCTTCGCCCATGGTAATGCCCGCATAACGGATATTATCGGCTACCCAATGGGTCAATACGGCGATTTTCTCCATTTCGGTCTTTTTTCCCTTTATCAGTTCGTCCACTTTCTTCTGAGCCTCGGGCAGTGCGGCAAAACTGCCGTATGCCTCGTTCAAGTCGTGAAACCAGAGCGACTTATCCTCCCATTTCGGGGTAGACGACATCATCAGCTTCGGGGCTTCGTCAAAAAGATCCACCATATTGGGCTCTTTCCGGAAAGGAAGCACTTCGTCCACGGCAAACGTATATACCTTTCGCCCGTCCTCATAACGCATTGACGAGGTACAGGCACCGTTATAGAACTGGAACTGAAGCTCTTTTTCCATCGGCATACTGACAACGTATACCTTGCGGCGGGTGGGTTCATTCACCCAAAAAGGAACAATGTCGTAGAACTGCCCGCGCATGGGCGGAATGAAACGTGCGTCATCATCTTCAGCTCCTGCCAGCAGAGCATAAGTAAAGCCTTTCTTACTGATTTCGTAGGAAACGACATCTCCCGGCTCCAGGCGTCCGAGTTCGAGCATGATCTGACGGGCTCCCCAATAAATAGCCCTTGCCGGAGCGGCATAATCGCAGGTCTTGGTCACGTCCACCTGCATGGTTTCGCCGTTGGCACGCTGCACGGTGACTTGCTTGAAACGGGCAAAGGCCGTCAGCGGATCATAATCATACTTGATCACATGGTTATTCACTGCCCCTTTGGGAGTCTGTACTTTAAACGATTTGTACACGGCAAAACTTCCGGAGCCGTTTGGCTGCACGGTTACCGAGGTACTGTCCAGCAGGGTCACGCAGTCAGCTTCGCTCCATGCATTCTGCCCGGCGGCCGGGAGATACATTAAGATTGAAAAAGCACAGCATGAAGATGCCCGGAGGACATTTTTTAATTTACGCATAGTTTATGAATTGAATATTTGTGAATGGTTTTATCGTTTTTCTGTCTGTAACGGACAAAAGTAGTGTATCGATGCATAAAAAACAAGAATTATCAGAAGAAGTAGAGAGAGAAAGAAAGAGAAAATATCCGGCAAAAAAACGAAACTCATATATTGTATAAATATAGCACCAAGACAGCCAAACAGAAAGAATAAAGATATATTACCAATTCGCCAAAGTAAGCGTTTAGCCCCTTTTAAATCATCGCTTAAGCGATGATTTTTCAAGATTTAAATCTTCCCCCGCCAAGACTTAAGTCTCGAGATGGAGGCCTTTTTGAGAGATTTTTCAGAGAAAGCCTATTTGTAATAAAAAAAGCCGCTGTTCCCAGCGGCTTATCTAAAGTTATAAATAAATATTTTATACTGACTATGCAGTAGGATCATCCACGATTTCACCGCTTGGATCCTTCTCTTTAATCACATCATTTGTATTTGTTAATGAGACGCTTCGGGTTAACGCACAACGACTCAGCACTAAGTCAGTCTCTTCCTTAGCAGAAAAGCGTAGATTGATAGCCTTTATTTGTGACGCTTTCGCCTCATCAAGCGTTTTCACGCCGGTGCTGCTCGCAGTCAGATTAAAAGTACCCAAATGCGGAATATCAACACTTTGCCCGTCTTTCAGATAATTGATGACAGCCGCTCCCAATTTCGAGAGTACTCCCAGGCATATAGCCTCTTTTATTCCGGTGATCTGGCTCAGATAATTGACAAACGTATCCTGATCCACCATTCCTCTGTTTTTTAAAACACAATAATACAGCTTTTCAGAATCTTTATCTCTCAGATCACTGTTTCGCAACGCCAAGTTATAATACAATCCACTCATGTTTTTATAGGATTAGTAAAGGTTAGTATTAGAAAATTATTTAATTCTCCCAAAGGTATGCCCTTAAAATTTTAAAACAACTCTTTCTTCTCTTTTTTTCAAGAAACAACAAAAAGATTGCCCGGATTCACATCCAAACAATCTTTGTCAATTAGAAAAATTCATTAATATTATCTTATTATAAAGAGATCTGCCACCCCGATTCACATCTAAGTGACATCATAATGCTATGAAAAAAGTTAAGTTATCTCCGTATAATGTCTTATCAGAATCAGTAACATTCTTATTTCGTAAACGGCAAATATCCGTTTCAATGACTAAATTCCGCCTAAGACAGTAAACGATTCAGATTTTCAACAAAAGTATCTTATTAAAATCAGAAAAACAATCCTTTCCTGATTTTATTTAAAAAATCGATAAAAAGATTGCCCGGATTCACATCCGGGCAACCATATTAACAAAATTTAAAATAAATCGACCGGATCACTATCCGGACATAATAAAACTTAATATGTATTACCTGGATTCACATCTTAGTAATACTTCAACTAATGAAAAAACTATCTTAACGCTTCCACCTCGTCCGGTGTCAGCGGAATCTTCTTTCCTAAGCGGCGGGCGCCTGTCTCGGTTATCAGATAATCCTCCTCATTGCGGATGCCTCCGAAGTCTTTGTAAGTCTCCACTTTATCGTAATTGATAAAGTCGGTGAACTTCTTCTGGCCCTTCCAGAGATCTATCAGTTCGGGAATAAAGTAGATGCCCGGCTCCACGGTATGTACAAAACCCGGCTCCAACGGAATGGCCAGACGCTGCGACTTACGGCCGAACTGCGTGCTCTTGGGCTGTCCGTTATAGCCCACCCAGAGTTCACCCAGATTCTCCATGTCATGCACGTCGAGCCCCATCATGTGTCCCAGCCCGTGAGGATAGAACAAAGCATGTGCACCCTCGCGCACGGCGTCTTCGGCATTTCCCTTCATCAGCCCGAGTCCTTTCAAACCTTCGACCATCACACGTGCCGACAAGTCGTATACATCCATATAAGGAATACCCGGACGAAGTGCTTTCACCGACTCCAGGTGCATGGCGTTCTGTATCTCGTAAACCTCGCGCTGGCGCCGGGTAAACTTTTTATCGGCAGGAACGGTAGACGACATATCGCCTGCATAACCCATCTCCGTTTCTGCGCCGGCATCGATCAGGAACAGATCGCCCGGCTTGACGATATTGCCATGATAATGGTTGTGGAGCGTCTGTCCGTTCACCGTAGCGATGGTAGCAAACGAAAGGTCACCTCCTGCGGCATGCGCCACGGCCTCCATGGCTGCCGATACTTCCCACTCGCGCATCCCGGGACGCAGGATCTTCATGGCCGTAATGTGCATATCCGCCGTAATGTCGCAGGCCTTCTCGATTTCGACAATCTCCTCGGCCGACTTGTAGTTACGCTGCGCGATCACCGCACGGATAAACGGCACCGAACCCTCCTGACGCGCGGGAGGCACTCCCAGCCAGTCCATCAACTTCAGTTTATGCTCTGCACGGTAGGGCGGCAGGTAATGGATGGCCTGTCCCTTCTGTACCGCCTTGTGCAGATAGCTCACAATGTCGGCCGAAGGCATGGTGATGTCCACTCCCACCCGCTCACTCTTTTCCTTCAGTGTGGGCTGAGTCCCCATCCATACGATATGATCGATGGTCAGTTCATCACCGAATATAATTTCCTTATCTTCATCAATGTCGATTATAGCCGAAAGCCCGGCAAACGAAAGGCCGAAGTAGTAGAGAAAGGTAGAATCCTGACGATAGCGGAACGTATTGTCCTCGTAGTTCAATCCACACTCGTCGTTTCCCAGAAACAACAGTACTCCGGAGCCTAATGTTTTTTTCAGCAGGGCTCTGCGCTGCGTATATGTCTCTTTGCTGAACATAATGGTATATATTAAAGTTATGATGGCAAAGATAGGAACAAAGGATGAATTGACAAAGGAGATAAAGCAAATAAGATTCACAGCAGAGCAATAACCGTCCCGCCATGGAAGAGGCCGGGAATATCTTTCCGGAACACCCCCTCCATGTCTTCCCCGCTCCCTCCGGTTTTTCCTTTAACTCCTTTTATCGGATAAATCATTTCGCTATATCGAACAATTCATTACTTTTGTAGCGAGAAACAAAAACTGTAAAGCATTAAACGTATGGCACAAGGTTCCCGTCAGATACAATCGCAGGCGCAGCAGCAGATACAAACGCTCTCACCGCAGCAGATTCTGGTAGTGAAACTACTGGAGCTACCAGCTGTGGAACTGGAAGACCGTGTACATGCCGAACTGCTGGAGAATCCCGCCCTTGAAGAAGGCAAAGAAGAAAGCACCTCCGACGAGACCACCCCTGCCGAAACCTCCGAAGGAGAGACGGAAGGCGATACGGACTATGACTCGCTGAGCGACTATCTGACCGAAGACGACATCCCCGACTATAAACTTCAGGAAAACAACCGCTCCAAAGGCGAGCAGGCAGAAGAGATTCCGTTTTCGGACGCAACGTCATTCTACGAGATCCTGAGAGAACAGCTCGGCGAACGCAACCTGACCGAACATCAGCGCGAACTGGCGGAATACCTGATCGGTTCGCTGGACGACGACGGCCTGCTCCGCAAATCCCTCGAAAGCATCGGTGACGAACTGGCCATCTACGCCGGTATCAACGCTACGGAAGAGGAACTGGAGGAAGCCCTGAGAATCGTACAAGATTTCGACCCTCCCGGACTGGGCGCACGCAGCCTGCAGGAATGCCTGCTGATACAGATCCATGCAAAAACAGTCCCACTGCACAGATCCTCTGCTGGAGACGGAAGAAGAAATCATCAGTGAATGTTACGAAGAGTTCACCCGCAAGCATTGGGAAAAGATCATCAAAAGCTGGGACTGGACGAAGAACACTTCTATAAGGCACGAAGAGATCACCAAGCTCAACCCCCGTCCGGGCGCATCGCTGGGTGAAGCCATCGGACGGAACCTGCAACAGATCGTCCCCGATTTCATAGTAGACACCTACGATGACGGAACCATCAACATCAGCCTCAACAACCGCAATCTGCCGGAGCTGCGCATGAGCCGCGACTTCACGGAGATGGTCGAGGAACATACGAAGAACAAGGCCAATCAATCGAAAGAATCGAAAGAGGCCATGATGTTCCTCAAGCAGAAGATGGACGCCGCACAAGGCTTCATCGACGCCGTGAAGCAACGCCAGAATACATTGATGACCACCATGCAGGCCATCATCGACCTGCAACGCCCTTTCTTCCTCGAAGGCGACGAGTCATTGCTCCGCCCGATGATCCTGAAGGACGTGGCGGAACGCACCGGGCTGGACATCTCGACCATCTCACGCGTCAGCAACAGCAAATACGTGCAAACGAATTACGGCATTTATCCCCTGAAGTTCTTCTTCAGCGACGGATACACCACCGAAGACGGTGAAGAGATGTCGGTACGCGAGATACGGAAGATCCTGAAAGAATGCATCGACAGCGAGGACAAAAAGAAACCGCTGACCGATGACGAACTGGCCGAAATACTGAAAGGATATCCCATCGCACGCGCACGGTGGCCAAGTACCGCCAGCAACTCAACATTCCGGTGGCAAGACTGAGAAAATAAAAGCATAATAAAGAAACAAACAAAATGGCTGAAGAAAGATAGAGCAACATATCATAGCTGACAGGACACTGATCCGTACGGCCAGAATCATTTCGGGAATACTGACTCCATTCTCTATCCCCTTCCTGGCTTTTCTGGTATTGTTCCTGTTCTCTTACCTACGCATCATGCCGTTGCAGTACAAACTCATCGTATTGGGAATTGTCTACTGCTTCACCATCCTGATGCCCACCATGACCATCTTCCTGTTCCGCAAAGTGAATGGCTTTGCCCGCCAGGACCTGAGCGACCGTAAGAAACGCTATGTACCGATCCTGCTTACCATCATCTCGTACGTATTCTGCCTGATGATGATGCACAAGCTGAACATTCCCTGGTACATGACGGGCATTATACTGGCTTCACTGGTGGTGCTGGTCATCTGCATCATTGTCAATCTGAAGTGGAAACTGAGCGAACACATGGCAGGTATGGGCGGCATCGTGGGCGGACTGGTTTCGTTCAGCGCGCTGTTCAGTTATAATCCGGTGTGGTGGCTATGCCTCTTCATCCTCGTGGCGGGGATATTGGGTTCGGCACGCATCATCCTGCAACATCACACCCTCGGCGAAGTACTTGCCGGCTTTACCGTCGGTTTCGTCTGCTCACTGCTGGTGCTCCATCCGCTCAGCAATGTTTTGTTCCGTATATTTTTATTTTAAACATAGTATCAATCCTAAAAACTAATCATTATGAACTTCCCACAGAATGTAAAGTACACTAACGAACACGAATGGATCCGCCTCGAAGGCGATGTAGCTTATGTAGGTATCACCGACTACGCTCAGGAGCAACTGGGCGACATCGTATTTGTCGATATTCCTACTGAAGGCGAAACACTGGAAGCGGGAGAAGTGTTCGGTACGATCGAAGTAGTTAAAACAATCTCTGACCTCTTCCTGCCCGTAGCCGGTGAAGTGGTAGAACAAAACCCGGCACTGGAAGAGAATCCGGAATTAGTGAATAAAGATCCGTATGGCGAAGGCTGGCTCATCAAAATGAAACCTGCCAATGCAGCAGACCTTGACAACTTGCTGGATGCCGAAGGATACAAAGCAGTGGTAAATGCATAAAGGCTTTCCCGATTCATTCATTACCACTTGCTTAGTCTTGAATGGTCTCACCACAGATTACACAGATTCTCACAGAACTTTTAATCTTATTATCGATAAAGTAAATCATTAATCTATGAGAATCTGTGTAATCTGTGGTGAAGTTGATTCATTCCATCTCGTTATCAATCAATCTCAAAAGTAGAATAAATATGACTCCAATCGTAAGCATTATCATGGGTAGCACTTCCGACCTTCCTGTCATGGAAAAGGCCGCACAGTTGCTCAACGATCTCCATGTACCGTTCGAAATGAACGCCCTCTCGGCTCACCGCACTCCCGAAGCTGTGGAAGAGTTTGCCAAGAATGCCCGCTCACGCGGCATTAAAGTAATTATCGCTGCTGCCGGTATGGCTGCCCATCTGCCGGGCGTGATTGCCGCATCGACCCCGCTTCCGGTCATCGGTGTACCCATCAAATCGTCTCTTGAGGGAATGGACGCCCTTCTGGCGATCGTACAGATGCCTCCGGGGATTCCTGTAGCGACTGTGGGTATCAATGGCGCACTGAACGCCGCCATCCTTGCCGTACAAATGCTTTCATTGGAAGATAAAGAACTCGAAACAAAATTCATTGCCTATAAAGAAGGACTGAAAAAGAAAATCGTAAAGGCTAACGAAGAACTGAAAGAAATTAAGTACGAGTTTAAAACAAACTAAAAAGATGGATTTATTCAACTACTCCCGACGGGAAACTTCGGAAGTGAATATTGGGGCCGTTCCGTTGGGCGGCCCCAATCCTATCCGTATCCAGTCGATGACAAATACCCCCACACAAGACACCGAGGCTTGTGTGGCCCAGGCAAAACGCATTGTAGATGCCGGCGGAGAATATGTCCGTCTCACTACACAGGGGGTGAAAGAGGCCGAAAACCTGATGAACATCAATATCAGTCTGCGCAGTACCGGCTATATGGTTCCGCTTGTGGCCGATGTACACTTCAGCCCGAAAGTAGCCGATGTAGCGGCACAATATGCCGAGAAAGTGCGCATCAATCCCGGCAACTACGTAGATCCCGGACGCACTTTCAAACAACTGGAATATACCGACGAGGAATATGCCGCCGAACTGCAAAAGATACGTGACCGCTTCGTCCCCTTCCTGAATATCTGTAAAGAGAATCATACAGCCGTCCGTATCGGGGTGAACCACGGCTCACTGTCCGATCGCATCATGTCACGCTACGGTGACACGCCGGAAGGTATGGTAGAGTCGTGCATGGAATTCCTGCGCATCTGCGTAGACGAGAAGTTTACGGATGTCGTCATCTCAATCAAAGCATCCAACACGGTGGTAATGGTAAAGACTGTACGCCTGTTGGTATCAGTGATGGAACAGGAAGGCATGTCATTCCCTCTCCACTTAGGTGTTACGGAAGCCGGCGACGGAGAAGACGGACGTATCAAATCGGCTTTGGGCATCGGCGCATTGTTGGCTGACGGGCTGGGCGACACGATCCGTGTCTCGCTGAGTGAAGAACCGGAAGCCGAGATTCCCGTGGCACGCAAGTTGGTGGACTATATTACAAGTCGCCGGAACCATCCGTACATTCCCGGCATGGAAGCTCCGGATTTCAACTACCTTTCTCCGGTACGCCGTAAAACACGGCCGGTACGCAATATCGGCGGAGACCATCTGCCCGTGGTACTTGCCGACCGCATGGACGGACGTATGGAGACCCATCCGCAATTTACACCGGATTACATTTATGCCGGACGTGCTTTGCCCGAACAGACAGAACCCGGAGTTCAATACATCCTCGATGCCGACGTATGGAAAGGAGAACCTGACACGTGGCCTGCCTTCAATTATGCACAATTGGAGTTAATGGAAACATGCGTAGCCGAACTGAAATTCCTCTTTACCCCTTACATGGCGCTTACCCGGGAAGTTGTCGCATGCCTGAAGCAACACCCCGAAGCAGTCGTTGTCTCACAAAGTAACCACCCGAACCGTGTAGGCGAACATCGCGCCCTGGCACATCAACTGACGGTGGAGGGATTACAGAATCCGGTTATCTTCTTCCAACACTATGCCGAAGATACAGCTGAAGACTTGCAGGTCAAAGCCGGTGCGGATATGGGAGCCTTGATCTTTGACGGATTGTGTGACGGAATTTATCTCTTCAACCAAGGCAAACTGAGCCATGCAGTGATTGATGCCACTGCTTTCGGAATTCTGCAGGCAGGACGTATCCGCACCAGCAAGACTGAATATATTTCTTGCCCAGGATGCGGACGAACACTGTTCAACCTGCAAAGTACGATTGCCCGCGTCAAAGAAGCCACCTCCCACTTGAAGGGGCTCAAGATAGGCATCATGGGATGCATTGTCAACGGACCGGGCGAAATGGCAGACGCCGACTACGGTTATGTAGGAGCCGGACGTGGCAAAATCAGTCTTTATAAACAGAAGGAATGCATTGAAAAGAATATTCCGGAAGAAGAAGCCGTAGAAAGCTGATAGAACTGATTAAAGCAAACGGGGACTATGAAGACTTCTTCCCTGTCCTCTCCCAAAGAAAGGAAGACAAATAGTTCTTGCGGACGATGGATAACCGTTACCTCAAAGAGAGTATATCATAGTTCACCACAGATCGCACAGATTTACACAAAACGATTTTTAATCTACTGACAATCAATAATATTTATCTGTGCAAATCTGCGGTGAATACGAATTTTGACTTCCTCTTTAAATAGTATACTTAACTATAAAGTTCTTTATCTCTTACGCTGAGCAAAGATCCACTCCATGAATCCGGGATAGTTGAAAGCCGGATTCCAGCTATGATTACAACCGGGAAACTCAATATATTCCACTTCCGCTCCCAAGTTCTTCAACGCTCTATAAGCCTCACGCGAGCCTTCTACAGGCACTACATTGTCGGCATCACCGTGAAAAATACGGAAACGAACATTTGCTGCATCGGCCAGACGCACCGGATTCACGGTCCCGCAGATGGGAACGGCAGCAGCAAACGTATCGGGAAAACGGACAGCAAGATCGTACGTCGCCATGCCTCCCATAGAAAGACCGACCACATAGATACGGTTACGATCCACCTGAGGCAAATCAAGATAGGTATCCAACAACTCTTTTACTGCACGCAGTACAGGAGTGATCTCTTGTCCTACCGGCATCTCCGAAGGAATAAAGGAAGAGGGACGGGAGGTATACGCCCAATAGTCTTTTTCGGGACATTGAGGTACAAGGACAAATGCCGGATACTTCTCTCGGTTCACCGGATTGAGAAACATCTGACCACCATGTGTCAACTGCTTCTCGTTATCACTCCCCCGCTCACCGGCACCGTGCAGAAAGAGTACCAAAGGATATTGCAGTCCCGTCTTTTCCACCTCGGGACGAAGTAGACGGTAATTGAGAGAATCACCCCGGGAAGAGATAAAAACTTTCTTTTGATACATCTCTTGCGAACGGGTACCCACGCCCAAAAGAAAGAGACTGATAAAGAAAAGGACAAACTGTTTCATGGTTATTCGGTATTATTCTACATATTTAGTTTCGGAAGGTAAAGATACACCATTTTCGTTAAAGGCTTCCACAGCAAAATAATAATCCTGATCGATAGTCAGCGACTTCATCTCCAACTCATTGCCATCGTACACCATCCACGAACTGTATAACTTATCAGGGGCGATCCCCCACAGGACGTTGTATCCCTGAGCCCCTTTCACCGGCTCCCAGCGAACGGTAACATCACGACGGTCGGTGTGCCGATCCAGAGCCAGCTTTTGAGGTGACCGGGGAGCCTTGCCGAACCCGAGTCCGAATACACGCAGTTCAGAAATAGCCAGATTCGGAGTAGGTACGTCTATATTCTTATAGCGGATATAGCGTGCGGTAGTCGGGACTTCAAGTTCTACATAGTCATTCGGCGTATCCTTATAGCTGCTCCGGCGATCGACCAGTGTATTCCAGGTCTCCCCGTCGGAAGAGCCCTCAATCACATAGCGGTGACGCAATCCGGGAATCCGACCGTATAGATTACTCCGATAGTCGTGATAATTCACCTGTACGGCACAGACACGGGCAGGTTTCTCCAGGTCGATCAGTACCCACTGACGTTCATCATTTGCTTCCGCCAGCCAGAAAGACTTGGTTCTTTCATCCGTCAATGCATCCGGTCCGAACTCACCTTTCGCAGTAGATGCCGTCACCGGTTTGCGATAAGAAAGGAGCATCCATCCACGGAACTGCCCCTTCTTGCCGGGTACGGCCGGAGCATAGCGGGGATAATCACCGAAGCGGGTGTCCACGTACATAATACCGTCTTTATCGAATCCGGCAGGAAACATGCAGAGCCGGCGTTCCCAGTTGACGTTGATGGAAAGAGCCATCGAAGCAAAATGCCAATACTCTCCGCCGGGTCCCTGAACCGTACTGCCGTGTCCGGCTCCGTTCATATATCCCCCCGGTTTGTATGACACGGGATTGTGCTTCTGATAGGTGTAAGGCCCCATCGGATGATCGGCTACATAAACACCGTCGGCATAGACATTGAATTCGGTACCGGGAGCACCATACTGCATATAATACTTCCCGTTGTGCTTGGTCAGCCACGGGCCTTCGATATATCCTCCTAAAACGGTATCGCTATGATTCTCACCGAAACGTTCCCAGCCGTGGCGCGGCATGTCGAGATTGAAAAGCTCCTTCACTCCTCCTTTCGGAAGGAACCGGTGATTCTTATCCAGTTCCATACCCCGGATGGGATAAACATTGGACGAACCCCAGAACATATAGGCTTTGCCATCGTCGTCGATAAAAAGATCGGGGTCCTGCAGGTTATGAAGGATGGCGGGTGTAGCTTTCCATTCGCCGCTCTTCGGATTGTCGGAATAGAGAATACTCATAGAACCCGAAGGATCACCGGTGACATAAAGCACTGAGTCTTTATAGTTATGCGCGGCCGGAGCGTTGCTCCCCTGCGGATACCAGTCTTTGGGGGCGATAAAATCCCAGTCCAGCAGATCTTTAGAGTGCCAGTATCCATTGGAACGGGTGACGAACATATAATACTCTCCACGGAACCTGACCACTGCCGGATCGGCACCCGAGCGGTAGGAAATGTCCTTGTCGGAGTTATAGATCATATAGGTATAATCTATGTTCAGCGGGTTGCAATAAGTATCTTGCCGCATGTCTTGCGCAAGGGCAAGGGCGGGAGACCCCAAAGCGAGTAAAAGGAGGAATAGTTGTTTCATGGTTGTAATCTATGGTATATCTTATTCTTCTGAGCCGAACCCCAGTCTCTTCAATCCTCTCTGTACATCGGGATGACTCATGAAGAGTTTCCATATCAAGCCTGAGCGATAGTTTTCAATCATCACAATAATCGGTCCCTGATCGATGGCGAGATAAGAGGAAGCAAACCAGTTTTCTGTCAGGTTGAAGGCATCCTTAAAGCCATATTCTCCCCACAGGCGGTCGCCCAATTCTTCGTAGAAATAACGCATAGCCTCCAGAGAATGTTCCGGAGTATAAGGAATGGAAGAGATGGCTGCGGTCGGGGTAATCACTCCCAAGTCGTTCTGCGGGCAATGTGCCGAGTAACCCTGATGATTGTCGCTCGCTGTCAGTCCCCAGCATTTGCGGCCGTATCCTTTATACTTCTTCGGATTATCGATGCAATAAGCACGGTTGATCAGGGTATGTGCTTTCATCTGCTCACCGTAGTCGGCATAACTGTCTTTGAGTCCGCGCGGATCGAGTCCGAGATAGGAATAATGTGTAAAGAAGAGAGGGCCCAAAGTCGGTGCCCAGGGGCAAGCGGATGCCGTAATATTCTTTTCCGTTCTTGAATGTAATAGAGTTGGCCCACCCCTTATGATACACCGATTCACGAATCGGATAAGTAGGCGAAGAAGCCGCCAGAATATAAGTGATATGGCACTCGTTCTGCCCTTTCAGCTGATGGTTCATCGCCCATCCGTTATTGGGTGACCAATGCCAATAAAGCACATCTTCACCTCCACGGGTGAACCAGTCCCACTCTGCCTGATGCCACAGGGTATTGATCAGCCCTCGTATCCGATTCTCTGTCGGATTATCGTGAGTGAAATACTGGTGTGCCGCCAGCAGTCCTTCGAACATAAAGGCAGATTCCACCAAATCGGCTCCATCGTCTTTCCTGCTGAAAGGAATGGTCTTTCCGGTAGCTCCGTCCATCCAATGTGCCCAGATGCCATGATAGCTATCGGCTTTATTGAGGAACTCCACTATTTTGAGCAGCCGCTCAGCGCCTTGCTCACGGGTGATGAACCCACGTTCCACACCGACTATAATTGCCATTACCCCAAAGCCCGAACCACCGATGGTTGCTATCTCGAGGCGGTCATTGCTGCGCTCACGGGCCAGACCGGACTCGGGATGGGCAAAATCCCAAAAGTAACGGAAAGTTTGTTTCTGGACAAGAGTCATCAACTCATCATCGGTCAGTCTCGGCTGTTTGCCTGTAGCGGTGGCTTGCAACGTACAAGCACAGATCATAAGAAGAAATAAAAGGGTATGTTTCATTGTTGTTGTTAATTCAAGATTTTATCCCCCGAGAGGGCGTGTCGAGACTCATTTTGGTGAATAATGACACGCCCTCAGGTGGCTGCACGTCAGAGACACGGAGATTCCATCGTGCAGTGGGGATAGCGGCTTCCGTTGCCGCAAAGGGCAATCGGAAAGACGCTGTGTGTAATCATGGAATTGATATTATTGGAATGATTCTATTTTAATGAACTGGTTATACATGTTTCATATCAGTTTTTGAGGACTCCCTGCGAGATATCCACCTGCTTCTGCGGGATGAAGAACGTTGCATGTTTTGCTATCGAGAAGTTTGTCTTCCCGTGTGCCTTCATCATCTTCTCCGCATAGCCCGGTACCACCTTGTCCGCACGGATCAGGTCGAAGAAGCGGTGTCCCTCCAAAGCCAGTTCGATGCGGCGTTCGTTCCAGATGATCTCGCGGAGCTTCTCTTTACCGGTTTCCGTAATCTCGGGCAATCCCACTGTCATATCCGCCGGATGCACCGTTCTGCGGGCACGGGCGCGCACCATTTCCAGCTTGTCGAGTGCTTCCCGGCTTTCGCCCAGTTCATTGCAGGCCTCGGCATACATCAGCAGTACATCGGCATAACGCAGGAAGATCAGGTGACAATTCTGTTTGGCAAACGAGTTCTCGTTCCAGTAACCGGTAGGCCAGATGGTCTTTTTATTGGCACGGGGCGGCACTTCTTTCTTGAAATGAATCTCGCCCTTTCCCTCCAATGTCTCTCCATCGTAGAAAATGGTTGCCGTGCGTCGGGGATCTCCCGCTTCATAGGCTTGGTCGAGAGCTTCGGAAGGAGAGAACATCCCCCAGCCCATCTCACCGCGAATGCCCTGCCATTTCACATACTCCGACTCGAGGTTGCGTTCGGTCGATTCGCCCCAGAGGTATTGGTCGGCAAGCATCACTTCGTCCGAATAGTAAGAGTTCGGATTGAACAGGTCGCGATAATCCCGGTGCAGGCTATACTCGCCGCGGGCAATCACCTGACCGGTGTATTTCTTCACGTTGGCATAGTCCTGACGGAAGAGATATACCTTGGCCAGCAATCCTTCGGCTGTTCCCTTGGTGGCGCGTCCCGACTCTTTCGCACCCCACTCCTGACGGGTAGGCAGATGCTCGGCTGCATAGGTCAGGTCTTCAATGATCTGTTGATAGACAGCCTCTTCGGTTGCACGGGGCTGATTGTATTCGCCGGGCTGCAACACCTTGGTCACCAGAGGCACCCCGCCGAAGGCGCGTACGAGATTGAAGTAGAAGAATCCCCGGAAAAAACGGGCCTGGGCGACGCACTTCACCCGGAGCTCTTCGTTCTTCACCGCACCCAGATTGTCCAGAGCCACATTGCATGAAGCGATAGCTTTATAATTGCCTTCCCACCAGCCGTTGATCTCGGAGGTAGAGGCGTCGTAAGTAAAGTCGTTGAACTGGTTCAGACGTGCCACACTGCCGTCCGCCAGTTCGCTGCCTGTATCGGAGTTATCACCGGGTAGCTCGGTGATGGCAAACCATGAGAATCCGATGATGTCCCACGCCCGGAGTTGGGTATAGATGGCGTTAATACTCATCAACGCGCCTTCTTCTTCGCCGAAGAAGACATCTTCGGTCAGCTTTCCCTGCGAATCTACATCGAGGAAATCGGCACAGGAAGAAAGGGTCAGTGCCGAAGCCAGTAATATTGAATATATCTTTTCATTGTAATGGTTTTGGGTTCACCACAGAGTAACACAGGGTCTCACAGAGTTTAATCTCATAGAATGTTTAAAGAAAATCATCTCTGTGAGACTCTATGTTACTCTATGGTAAATCGTATTCATGTCTATATCATTTAATATTAGAAAGTTACGTTCAGGCCGAAGCGGGTAGCTGTCACCGGATAGATCTGACGGTCGATCCCAGCACTTCGGGTGTGAAACCGTTATAGCCGGTGAAATAGGCCAGGTTGTTGCCGGAGAAGTAGACTCTCAGATTCTGCACGGATACCTTCTGCATCCATGATTTCGGGAAAGTATATCCCAATTCCACCGTTTGCAGTTTCACGTACGAACCGCTCTCTACGTAGCGGCTCGACACCTGATAGTTATTGCCTTCCAGAGTCATTCGCGGTGTCATGGTATTCGGATTTTCGGGTGTCCAGCGGTCGAGGAAGGAGCGGTCCCAGTTGTCCGAACCGGAGAAACGTTCCACCTGCTTGGCATTGAATATCTTGTTTCCGAAGTTGCCTTGGAAGTCAATAGAGAGGTCGAATCCTTTCCAGGAAGCACTGATGCCCAGGGCCGATGAACTTGGGAGTGGGACTGCCCAGATCCTTGCGGTCGTTGGCCGTGATGTATCCGTCACCGTCTACATCTTCGTATATCAGGTCGCCGGGACCTACGTTGTTCTGATACTGTTGTCCGGCATTTCCGGTGGCAGCGGCGGCACGCTCGTTGTAGTCTTTGATCTGTGCCTCGTTCTGGAAGATGCCGATCACGTTGTAGCCATAGAAATATTTAATCGGCTTTCCCTCTTCGGTCATCTGTACGGATTTTCCGGCGCCGATGTCACCGCTGGCGATGCGTTTGCCGCCCAGGCTGATGACTTCGTTTTTGATGGTCGTTCCTGTCAGACGGATACCATACCGGAAGTCTTTCAGCGAATCTTCCCATTTCACGGTAAAGTCCACACCGCTGTTGCGCACCGCCCCTACGTTTGTTTCTACCGGGGTGAGGCCTACGGAAGCCGGTACATCCACCGTCACCAGCATGTCTTTCGTGTCTCTGCGATAATAGTCCAGTTCAAGTGAAAAGCGGTTGTTCAGCAGTCCGAGGTCGAAGCCGAGGTCCATCTGCTCCGAACGTTCCCAATGGACGCTCCGGTTGGAGAGTGACGTGATGGTTCCGCCGGGATAGAACACGCGCCAAACACGGCATCATAGGACGGAGATATTGGCGAGCGCCCGGTATTTGTCGTTACCTATTTTATCATTACCGATCTGTCCCCAGCTTCCTCTGAGCTTCAGGTTGCTCAGCCACTGCACGCGGTCTTTCAGGAACGCTTCTTCGGAGACTCTCCATCCGGCAGCTACTGAGGGGAAGTAGCCCCAACGGTTGTCAGGACCGAACTTGGATGAACCGTCGGCACGGACCGAGACAGTCAGCAGATAGCGGTCCATCAACGCATAGTTGGCACGGAAGAGATAAGACATCATTGTTTCGTGGTATCCGTTGTTGGCCACCGACTTGGAGCCGGCCGAAGCCTGGTCGAGATACCAGTAGTTTTCGTTATCGGAGAAGAAGTCGCGTCCGGTGCCTTCCAGCAACTCGTAAACACGCTTCTGCGCCGTGATACCTCCCAAGAGATTGAGCCGGTTCTTATCATTGATCTTCCAGTCATAAGTCAGCAGGTTCTCCCACAACCAGGTGAAGTCGCGGTCCCAGGTTTTGGAGAGGCTGTTGGTTTCGTTCTTCTGTGTTTCCGAAACGTAGTATTTCGGCACGAAGTTGCGGCGGCGTCCGTTGATGTAGTCGATGCCGAGGCTGGTTTTAAAGTCAAGCCCGTTCAGGATATTCCAGTTCAGGAAGGCGCTGCCCACGATACGTTCTTTCCAGTCGTCATTGTTTGTATAATGGAGTGTGGCGACGGGATTGGCAGAAGAGGCGCTTTCGGAATCCATAAAACTCCCGTCTTCATTGTAGGGACGCTTCACGGGACTGATGGTATAGGCAGCTTTCACCACCGCGCTGTTTTCGTTCTTCTTATGGCTGAAAGAGGCCGACAGATTGTGCCCGAGGGTCAGCCGTTTGCTGATCTTGTAGCTATTGTTGGCACGCAGGGTGAAGCGGTTGTAGGTGTTTCCGGTGATGATGCCGTCCTGCTGGTAATATCCAGCGCTGAGGTTGTAGCGCACCTTCTCCGATCCGCCGCTGACGCTGAGCTGATAGTCGCGTACGGAAGCCACACGGAAGATTTCGTCGAACCAGTTGGTTCCTTTGCCCAGTGAAGCAGGGTCGTCAAACTTGGGTTTTCCGCCTGTGTTGACCAGTGCTTCGTTCAGCAGTGTCGCGTATTCGGTGGCATTGGCCATCTCGAAGCTGCTGTTGTTGAACTGGAATCCTTCGCTGGCGGTGAAGTTCACCACCGCTTTTCCTTCCGTTCCCTGCTTGGTAGTGACGATAATCACACCGTTGGCACCGCGCGAACCGTACATGGCGGTCGCCGATGCATCTTTCAGCACCTCCATCGACTCGATGTCGTGTGTGCTCAGGAAAGAGATGTCGTCCATAAACATGCCGTCCACCACATAAAGGGGATTGCTGTTATTCGTTGTGCCGATACCACGGATACGTACTTCGGGCGAGCTTCCGGGAGCACCGTTAGCCGAGATATACACCCCGGAGACACGTCCCTGAAGGGCATTCGCCACGTTGGGAGTGGCAACTTTTGTGAGGTCCTTGCTCTTCACCGCACCTACCGAACCGGTCAGGTCGGACTTACGTTGCATACCATAACCGATCACGACAACTTCGTCTATCAATTGGTTATCTTCTTCAAGAGAGATATCCAGCTTCGAGGAGGCAGTCACCTTGACCTCCTGCGTTTTCATGCCGATATAACTGAAAACAAGAGTGGCGCCCGAAGGAACATTCGGAATAGAATAGTTGCCGTTAAAGTCCGTAATGGTTCCGGACGATTGACCTTTCAGCAGGATACTGGCGCCAATGATAGGCTCCCCTGTCTTTTTCTCGGTAACAACACCCGAGATGGTCAGACTGCCCTGCGCAAAAGAAAGCATGGAGAGCAGCAACATCATACATAGGGTAAACAGATTTTTTTTCATCGTTTGGTACTGATTTAAAATTCTGCTGCAAACTTAGACGGTAAATTGATGTAAGTCAAAAAAAGGGGTACTACAAGAGTACCGTGCAGAAAAAAACAAGATTTCCGCACTACTTCATCCCTACTGCAAAGGAATATAATTAATTAATATTCAATAAAATAAAAAATAGATTCTGAAAGGAGACCGGAATATGACTACTTCATCTGTTCTACTCCTTTCCGTCGATGAAATATTTGCTTTAAAGACTCCGGAGAGGAAAAAAGACTTTTTAGATTCTGCACTCCGGGATGAAAATATCAGAACCGGTTGGTGTATGAACAGGACTTTTTCCAAAAGGAAAAAGGAGAAGAAAAAAAGCTAAGGACATAAGGTAGTTTTGTACAAATAAAGAAATAGGATTACGCCTTATTTAATGTTCGAACTAATTACTAAAAGTCACATCAGGGTATTTACCCCCTATAAAATCATCGCTTAAGCGATGATTTTTCAAGATTTAAATCTTTCCCCGCCAAGACTTAAGTCTCGAGATGGAGGCGTCTAAAGGGCAATTTTTGAAGTTTTGGCTTTTGTATAAAAAGAAAACCGCTACTTGTAGCGGTTTTCCGTATAATATATAATTATTTATGATTTAGTATCAGATTCTCTTTTCCGATCATGTTTTATCGTAACAGGGAGTACATTCGGATTGATTCTATGGTTCTACAAAGATAGGACAATAAATCAAAAATACAATCTTATTTTCTTTATTATTCTCCCTTCAGAAGAAATCGTGCCTTTTTTACATCCCGGCTGTTTCCGCCAATCATTACATCGAAATCACCCGGTTCGCAGACAAACTGCAAATCGTAATTATAGAACTTCAACAATTCCGGTGTGATGCTGAAGCTTACTTTACGAGACTCTCCGGCCTTGAGGAAAATCTTCTCAAAACCTTTCAGTTCTTTCACCGGACGGGTGACGCTGCCCACCAGGTCGCGGATGTAAAGCTGAACCACCTCCGCTCCGTCACGGCTGCCGGTATTGGTGACGGTAACAGTCGCCGTCAGTTCGCCATCAGCACTCATCTCCGTGCTGCTCAGGTGAATATCACTGTAGGCAAAAGTCGTATAAGACAATCCGTAGCCGAACGGGAGCGGCTCGTTGCTCACGTCGAGGTAATTGCTGCGGAACTTCTCAAACCAACGTCCCTCTTGCAACGGACGCCCGGTGTTTTTATGATTGTAGAACAATGGAATCTGGCCTACATTTTGCGGAAAAGTAGCGGTCAGCTTTCCACTGGGATTGACATCGCCGAAAAGCACATCGCTGATGGCATAAGCGGCTTCACTCCCTCCGAACCATACGTTGAGGATGGCAGGCACGTGTTCTTCTTCCCAGGTGAGCACCAACGGGCGACCGGTAAAAAGCACAAGCACAACGGGCTTTCCGGTTTTGAGTAATTCCTGCAACAGCGCTCTCTGTACATCCGGCATCTCCAGGTTGGTACGCGAACTGCTTTCTCCACTCATTTCGGACGACTCGCCCAGTGCGGCAACAATGACATCGGCCCTGGCAGCCACTTTCAGAGCTTCGTCCAGAAGTTCGCGATCCGTACGGTTATCCCGGTGCAGTTCACGTCCGAACATGGTGGCGCGCTTCTCATAGTCGGCATCGCCAATCAGATTGCTTCCCTTGGCGGTTACCACTTTTGCCCGGTCACCGACTACTTCCCTGAGTCCTTCGACCAGCGAGGGAGCGTTATCCAGCACAGCAGCTACGCTCCAGGTGCCCGGCATGTTGGAACGGGTGTTCGCCAACGGACCGACTACGGCAATGGTTCCTTTCTTGCTGAGTGGCAACACACCTTCATTCTTCAGCAGCACAAAGCTCTCCGAAGCAGTCTTACGGGCAATGGCACGGTGTTCCTTGGTGAAGATCTGCTTCTTGGGACGATTCACGTCGCAATACTTATAAGGATCGTCAAACAGTCCCAGCTTATACTTCGCTTCCAGAATACGGCGGCAGGCGGCGTCGATGGCAGCTGCGGATACTTTACCTTCCTCCACCGACTTCTTCAGAGTGCCACTGAAGGCATCGCTCACCATATCCATATCCACCCCGGCATTCAGGGCGAGGGCAGCAACAGTCTGCTGGTCACCCATGCCGTGGTCTATCATCTCGTTGATACCGGTATAGTCCGTTACCACAAACCCGTCGAAGCCCCACTGCTTGCGCAGCACATCGGTCATCAGCCACTTGCTTCCGGTGGCAGGCACACCGTCCACTTCTGTTGAACGAAGCCATTACGCTGCCGACACCTGCCTCGACTGCGCCTGGTAGGGCAGCATGTATTCATTGAACATACGCTGGCGGCTCATATCCACCGTATTATAATCGCGCCCCGCCTCTGATGCTCCATAAAGGGCGAAATGCTTCACACAAGCCATTATCTCATCATTCCGGCTCATATCCTTTCCCTGGTATCCACGTATCATGGCACGGGCGATGGCTGCGCCGAGGAACGGGTCTTCACCGTTTCCCTCCGACACGCGCCCCCAACGGGGATCACGGCTGACGTCCACCATCGGGCTGAATGTCCACGAGATACCGTCGGCACTGGCTTCGACGGCAGCTATACGGGCGGACTCTTCGATGGCTTTCATATCCCAGGTACACGACAGGCCGAGAGGAATAGGGAAAATGGTTTCGTATCCGTGGATTACGTCCATACCGAACAACAAGGGAATGCCGAGGCGGCTCTCCTCCACCGCCTGCCGCTGTACTTCACGGATGCGTTCCACTCCTTTCAGGTTGAACAGTCCTCCCACCTCTCCGTTACGGATTCGTTTGGCTACATCGCTGCTTTTCGCCTGTCCGGTAGTGATCTCTCCGGTCACGGGCAGGTTGAGCTGGCCGATCTTCTCCTCCAGCGTCATCTTTTTCATTAACTGGTCGATAAAGCGGTCCATATCCCGGGGAGCCTTCTGTGCCTGTAACCCGGCGGCCACTACGACCAAAGAAGCGGCAAGCGCCTGCATTCTTCGTACAAAATGTTTCATGGTCTTTACAGTTTTAGTATCTATTTATGAATGTTCTGACTTTCCGGATGCAAATAAAACAAATCTGCGGCAAACAGACTCCATTTACCCATACGGCAAGAATACTGCAAACCGGGAAAAACAAAAAAAGAAGTACTGCATTGGTACTTCTTTCCATATCAAACAGTTCACTGCCAACTATTTGAACGCAATCATAAAATCCGTCAGGCTGCTCTCCGGAGGAAGGCCCAGCTTCTTGCGCAGACGATAGCGGGCAGCATCGACACCTCTCACGGAGATGTTCATCAGCTTCGCAATCTCCTTTGTCGGCAGATTGAGCCGGAGCAATGCGCACAAACGCAAATCGCCGGAAGTCAGGTCAGGGAACTTCTCTTTCAGGTTTCGGAAGAAGTTCTCGTGGATGCGGTCAAAATTGGACTGGAACATGTTCCAGTTCTCTTCATCCGAAACCATATTCTGGTTGATCATTGAAAGCAGCTTATCCAGGTTCTTGCGCGTATACTGCCCCGAGAGTTTCTGCTGTTGCAACTCCTCTTTGAGTGAATTCAGAAATTCCTGATGCGCAATGTTGGTCATCACTACACCCGAAAGCTCTTTGCTTTTGAAACGGAGGTCGGCCTCGAGTTGCTCTTTCTCCAGTTCCATGATCTTCTTCTCCTGCTGCTCTATCTCCGCTTTGTGGCGGGCACGTTGCCGCTCAATGACGGCATCTTTTTTCTTCTTGGTGTATACGTAGACTCCATAGAGCAGCCCCAGCAGCAAGGCTATCCCGGAAAGCGCATAGACAGCGACAGCCGGATACGAAAGATACCAGGGCCTCAAAATGCGGAATGGAAGGTCGACAGAGGAAATCACTCCGTTCTCGTCGTATACCTCGGCACGGAAACAATAAGAGCCGAACGGAAGACGGGTAAATTCTTTCTGCAAGTCCGGAAGGCCTTCGGTCCACTTACCGGAGGCGGACAGCCCTTCAAGCCGGTAGCGCACGTTCAGCGCAAAATCGTTGTAGACAGGATAGGCCAGGGAAATGCTGATATTATTGAAAGCTGAAGCTATCTCGTCGGTACCGGAAACGGGCAGTTGTATCCGCTCTCCCGTCTGCTCGTCGGATGCCGAAAAACCCGAAACCCACAAAGACGGCTTCTGACGTGACTTGTACAAACCGGTGCTGTCGGCAGCAATGCGGGCAAAAGAGTTGTTCAGGCAGAGGTAGGAGCAGTCGTTCCGCCTGTCGTATACTATCCGTGCCAGTCCTTCGATGGGAAGGTTGCCGAACATAGAGAAAGGTATTCTCCTCTCAACTTTAAAGTCGCTTACGGTACATCTCACCAGATAGGCTTCGCGGTCACTGAGAAACCAGTAGAGATCTCCCTTCATGACGTCGACGGTATGAATGCCCTGAGCGTTGCCAACTGTTCGTTCATCGCTTTGTAGGGGATGATGGAATCCGCCATGTCATCGTAAGTGTAGAAGTTCCGCCCATCCGAGAAAGCGACACGCCCGTTCACCTTGAACAAATAGCAGTTTCCACCCTGATTGCCGGACAAGGAATCATACTGTTTCAGGTCCGTCACCTGCTTCAGCTCTTCATCGAGACGTAGCCGGTAGAGCCCCTTTCGCATGTGTTGCACCCAGATATTCCCATGAGCGTCCACTTCGATATTCTTCGCCATGTGACTGAAGTTGCCCACCGAGTTAGCGAAGTACCATTCGCCGGCAGCACTCTTCTTGTAAATATTCAAAAAGGTATAGGTGCCCTGTATCAGGAGTTGCTCGCCGTTGATCTGCGCCTGCCGCATACACATAGCCCCCCGCACATCGGAAAGAAGCCGGGCTTGCATGCCTTTAATCTGGAAAGTACCTTTATTATGACCGCAAAGCACCTGGCCCCCACTCTCCAATGGTCCATGCCTGCTCTTCAAGGCCCGGAACCAACTCCAGACGGGTATCTTCAAGCCGGTACAGTCCTTGATTGGATGCGATGTAAGCGTCCTTATCGCGTACCAGCACATCATAAACCATCCCGACTTTGCGGCGAACCGGCTCGAAATGGTAAATCAGCGAATTATTGCGGACATAGGCAATACCATTGTCAAGGGCTGTCCAGATATTATTGTCCATATCACAATACAGGCCCAGAACGGTATTATTCTCCAACTGGTTATCAGCATTCTCCTTCCAAAGCAAGTGTCCTTCTTTGCTGAAAGCATACAGCCCGTTGGAGATAGTGCCTATCACGTAACAAGAGTCTTTTGTCATTACCGCGCGATTAACAGTATGCCGCTTCAGTTCTTCATCACTATCCGTGTGCCAGGGGCGGATGCCGGAAGAAGTATGGATATATCCTCCGCTATTGCGGGTCAGCAACAACATTCCGCCGGGATAAGGCAACCCTGCCAGAACATCGCTATCACCCAACTCCTGACGAGAAATCAGGGGAATAAACTTATCGCCTGCAAAAGTACAGACGCCTCCATTGATCAGTTGGGAATACAGCGTGTCCCCGATCCGGAAAAGGTTCAGGGGAAGTTCAGGGCAACGGACTCCCTTCGTCCCCTTACCGTCGTATATAAAATAGGATCCGAATGACTGGAAGATTATATTTCCTCCCTGCTCTACAATGGTCCATATCTCGTCATTATGGAAATCGAATCCTTTTACCTGCTCTTTCAGAGAATGATACTCCAGCAAGTTCAGGTCGTTCTGTTCAAAATAACCGAACTCTTCGAACGATCCGACATAGATCCGCCTGTCGGAAGCCACATAGACCGCACGCACAATACCCGAAGTCGGCAGTGGAAACAGCTTCCATCGGCTTCCGTCATACCGGAGCAATCCACTGTTGTTGCCAAAGTACATCACCCCGCATTCATCTTGGGCAACCGCCCAGTTTTCATTTCCGGCATTATAGTCAAGAACAGAATAGTTGCGGACAATGGGTGAGAAAGGGACAGAACTCCCCAGGCAAGAAAAAGAAAAGGTACAGGCAAAAACTAGGAACAATAACAGATTCTTCATCAGTCAGTCGTCTTTAGAAAAATTCTTTGTGCGGAAAAAGCAGAGCTACCCAATCGAACGTTGATAGTTTGTTTTCACCACAGATAACCCGGATGCACAGAATGTATGCTTCCTAAAGGAACTTCTGCGAAAATCGGAGTTATCCGTGGTGTTCTGATCCGGCCGGCCGGATATTTATTTCTTTACCGGAGCACTCAAGGTCTCTTTATATTTCACCGGATCGGCCAATATCTTAAGAGCAGCTTGCAGCCCGTCGTCATCTTTTAATTGCTGGATGATGCCGCCACGTGTGTAGTAGTAACGCTTAATGATTTCATCGGCGATCATCGACCTGATATCTTTAGAGAAATAGTCGAGGTCACGGTCCAAGTTATGAGTCAGCTTCTTCTCCAATGCCTTTATCTCTTCCGAAGCCTCATCCAGATAACCTTCGAACTTGGCAGCCTCTTTTAGCGTCTTCATAATCTTCTCACTTTGCTGATCGTACTTGAAATCAGCTTTCTTCACCATCGCTTTAAAGTCGTTATAATCGGCATCGGTCACCTTGAACTCCTGTGGAGAAGGAATACTCGGATGCTTCAGGCAATACTGCGTCGCATAATCGAAAATCAGGTTATCACGTACCAGATAGAAAAGAATATTAGGCAATTTCTCCTGCTTGACTTCGATGTCCGGCATCACTCCTCCCCCATCACGAACTTCACGACCGGCTGCCGTATGGAACACGGTAGTCAGACTATCGGGGATAGTACCTACACTGCCATCTTCATTGCGGTGTTTATAGTCGATGGCCTGCACACAGCGTCCGCTGGGAATGTAATACTTAGAAGTAGTAAGCTTCATTACTCCTCCATAAGGCAATGGGCGAGTGGTCTGCACCAGTCCTTTTCCAAACGTACGGCTACCTACAATCACGGCACGGTCGAAATCCTGGAAAGCTCCGGAAAGGATTTCGGAAGCGGAAGCCGTAGCACCGTTCACCAGTACAGTAATCGGGATATCGAGATCCAGCGGTTCACGTAATGTCTTATAAGTATTGCTGGCCTGTTTGGTCTTTCCCTTCGTCGTTACAATCACTTTACCACGAGGCAAGAAAAAATTAGCAATCTCTACCGCTTCTTCCAAGCGTCCGCCACCGTTACCACGCAGGTCAATCACCAATGAAGTGATACCTTCTTTCTTCAGTTTCAGAAAGGTCTTCTTAAAATCTTTCGAAGGAGTGCCGGAAAAAGTACTCAGATTGATGTAACCTACATTCTTATTAAAAATGGTATCATAAGGAATCATCGGAGTCTGGATGGTTTGACGCACAATATCAAATTCCAATGGCCGTGTTCCTCCTTTTTCGTCCGGACGCTCCACTTTCAGCTTGAAACTGGTACCTACTGCTCCCCGGAGCATCTGGCTGACTTCCTGGTTATTTTTCCCCGCCAAATCTTTTCCGTCAATCTCCATCAGTATATCACCGGCCTTCAATCCGACCTTAGCTGCAGGAGTTCCCTCAAACGGTTCGGCTATCATCGAACGTTTCAGCTTTTGATTGTACGTGATCAAAGATCCGATACCTCCGAACGAGGCATTCAACATTTGCTGCAGTTCGGCCTGATCGTCCTCCGGATAGTATTCCGTATAGGGATCGAGCGAAGACAACATATAGTCGATCCCTTCACGGACCGTCTTATTCGGATCAAGCGTATCTACGTAAAACATATCGAGTTCTTTGACGATAGAATTAAAGGTATCCAGATTTTTAGCAATCTGGAAGTTACGGTCGTCACCGCTCTTGAAACTAAAGAATGCTACAGCAACCAACACTGCTGCCAACAGGACACCATTTCGTCTATTCAGAAACTTTTTCATACACTTTTCGTTAAAATGAGACGTAAAAGTAACTCATTGCCTGCTTACTCTGACAGAACTTCGTTAATATTTAACTTTATTTCATCCCAACGCTCACCGGGAATCGTGGTTCCAACTATCTGTATAACATTTCCGGAGAGAATTGAACCAATCTTAGCACACTTCTCCAAAGAATATCCGCAAGTCAGTCCGTACAGAAATCCGGATGCGAAATAGTCGCCTGCTCCTGTTGTATCAATCACTTTTTTCACCGGAATAGCTTCTACCTTAATTTCTTCAGTACCCTTACGAATATAAGAACCATTGCCGCCTACCTTTACAATGGCAATACTGCATTTCTTACTGATCAACTCAAGAGCTTCTTTCGGATCTTCTTTGCCCGTAAACGCTTTCGCTTCTTCTTCATTGGCAAAAACAATATCTACATATTTATTTATTAATAAGGTGAAGAATTCAAGATCACCCGCTACGATATTATAACTGGCCATATCCAGACAAACCTGCAATCCGGCCTCTTTTGCCAACTCGATGGCATGAAGAATCATATCATGATCCTGTACCAGATACCCCTCGATAAGCAGATATGCATACCCTTTGAACATATCCAGCGTTAAATCTTCGGCTTTCAGCGTAGAGGCAGCACCGAGATAAGTACCGAAAGTACGTTCTCCGTCCGGAGAAATAAAAGTAGAAGCAACTCCCGATGGCAGATCAGACACTAATAATTTATCTTCGATGCCATTTCTTTGCAGATTTGCCCGAAAAAAGTTTCCGTAAGCGTCATTTCCGATTTTTCCGATAAAACCGGTCCCGGCACCCAAACAAGCGAGTCCGAGGATCGTATTTGCAGCCGCTCCACCGGTTGCCAAGTGGGTTTTCATTCGGCTAAATCGTTCGTTAATCTGCTGTAACTTAGCATCATCAATAAGTTGCATGCTTCCCTTGGGTAATCCCATTTCATCAAGGAGTGTATCATCTTTCAGGGTTGCAAGTACGTCTACCAGGGCGTTGCCCAATCCAATTATTTTATCCATTTCACTAATTTTTTTTGCAAAGATATTGCATATTTCAAAATATCCTATTACTTTTGCATCGCAATTGAGAAAAACAAAACATTCTTCCTTAGCTCAGTCGGTTAGAGCATCTGACTGTTAATCAGAGGGTCCTTGGTTCAAGTCCAAGAGGAAGAGCAGATATTCAAATTCTCAGTTATTTAAATTCTTCCTTAGCTCAGTCGGTTAGAGCATCTGACTGTTAATCAGAGGGTCCTTGGTTCAAGTCCAAGAGGAAGAGCAAAAAAGGTTCGTCAACAAGATGAACCTTTTTTTGTTTATACACCCTAGAAAAATAGAGAAAGAGAATGTTGCCTCTGCTGCACAACATTCTCTTTCCTGCTGATAAAAAAGAACCTACTCAAACCTTATCTCTGAAACACCTATTGATTTTCCTTTCTGAGGTTCTATAAGAATACGAACGGATTCCACTTCAAGACTACCGGATGGATGTACTACGTTGAACCGATCGGTACCCATCTGATAAGAGTCCGTCACATAGAGTTCAAGGGGAGTCCAACCGGCATCCGACTTATATTCCACCGACCAACCGGACGGAACAGTTATTTTGTCTTGATCATCCAGCCAATACACGGAAAGTGAATTTAGTAGGAATGGCTCTCTAAAGTCTACCTGCACCCATTGTTTACCCGATCCCTCAGACACCCACTGTTCTGTAAGCTTGTCTGCAGAAGATTCAGATACTTTTCCATCACAAAGTGCACGCACGGAGATATTCTTCCCTCCGGCAACAGATGAAGCATTCACTCCCTTTACATTACGCAGATAAGCCATGGTCTGCTGACCGATACTGGCTGTAGAAGCCTCTTCGTTTAGCCAAACCAGCATTGTACGGTTATCTCCCCGATTACACCAAGCATAATAAGGAATCATCGTAATCTCTCGTGAAGTGATTCCTCCGACCTTCTTTTCCATTCCGGGCAAAGTGATCCTCTCCAATCCTTGCAGCACACCGGAAGAGATGTTTGCTACCTTAGCCTGTGCTTCGTTCGTATCCCCCAGATAGAGCCGCTGAACAGGTCCCGCATTATCTACCTCTTCCGCACAATAGACCAATGGTCCGCGAGTTACAGCAGTTTTACCTATATTTTCACTGACTTCGGGAATACAATCAACAAAACGTACGGGCATCGGTATGTTAAGTTCAACTACGTCACCGGGCTTCCAGTCACGTTTGATAACGGCAAATCCTTTCTCCATCTTGAAGTCGGTTTTCTGCCCGTTGACACTCAATTCTACTTCCGCCTGCTTGGGCTGCTTGTAGGGATAAAGTCCTCCCGGCACAAATTCGTCGGATCGTGCCCACGTAGGAATACGCATACAAACCGAGAATTTGCTTCCATTTTCAGGTTGTACCATCAAGCGCACTTTCCCATCAAACGGATAAGCAGAAGTTTGCTCCAGTTTCACACGGGTTCCTTCCAGAGGAATAGTTGTCTGACTGCCACCATAAAGGGTCAGGTAAACTCTGTCTTTACTGTAAGCATACATATAACCCGGCACTTGCAGAATCAAACGAGAAATATTAGGAGGACAGCAGGCACACCCGAACCATTTGGCACGTCCGCCATTCCCATGATTAAAACGTCTCACTCCATCTGCTTCAAGAGGATTGACATAGAAGAAACGATCACCATGCAGATTGATCCCTGCCAACGAATTGTTGAAAAGTGAAAGTTCCGCTATATCGAGAAACTTAGCATCGCCACTATCCAGATACATGCCATAATTAAAGAAGACATTTGCTACTGCCGCACAAGTTTCATTATAGGCTGTTAAGTTAGGAAGTTCGTAGGGAGCTCCAAAACCTTCCATTCCTTCTACAGCCCCGAGTCCACCTGTAATATGCATGCGGGTCGTCACCAGATTTGTCCAAATGGAATTGAGAGCCTTGGTATAATCGTTCAATCCGGTCAAGGCATCCACCTGCGCCATAGCCGTGTACAAATAAGCCGCACGGACCGCATGTCCCACAGCTTCCGTCTGCTCCTTCACCGGTGCGTGTTGCTGTGCATAAGTGGGTGCCATCACTCCTTCACCCTCAGGACGATAGGTCACTCCCCTGATCTCCAGAAACTTCTTCGCCATATCGAGGTATAGCGGATCATTAGTCACCCGGTATAGTTTACAAAGTGCCAGTTCAATCTCTTCATGTCCCGGAGCCTGGTTAATAGGTTTACCCCCATTATAATTCGGATCACCTCCTTCAAAGAACACTTTATTCACATGCTTGGCACTTTTGATAGCAACGTTCAGTAGTTTATCTTTACCTGTAGCTTGATAATAAGCTACTGCGGCTTCGTACAGATGCCCCACATTATAAAGCTCGTGACTATGAACCACCCATGAGTAAGGCTTCTCACCCATCTCACGAGGATCGGGATTACCACAAATATGTGAAATATATAAATATCCGTCGTCTTTCTGCGAAGCAGTGATCAGGTCTGCCACTCGATCCATGAACTCTTCCAACTCCTTATTTGGTTGAATCATCAATGAATAAGACACCCCTTCCATCACCTTATAAAGATCAGAGCTTATAAAACGATGAGTTTCAGGAAGAGCGGTAGAGTCTCCTGCCAAGAAAGCGGCACAACGCCGGAAACGCTCTACTGCCGGGGCACTTTGTTCGACAGAGAACGGTACTGTTACATTGATTTCCGTCTGCATCCTATTCTTCCAAAACCCATCGGTCAAAGTTACCTGATTAAAAGGAACGGGTGTTATTGTCTGCGGCTCCTCCTCCGAGCAAGCTGTCGCAAGGATAAGCAGAAATAGCCCTGTTAGTACATTTTTCATTCTAATTTGTTTTTAAAAGTTTCACTTGGGTATGTTTGTCCGTAACGGGTACCTCTATATAATAAGGATGATGTGCATTACCCGCCTCAATATTGAATGTCGTTATCATTTTGTGATCGGTCATGACAGTATATTTACCTTCAGGCATTCCCTCAGCCCGGATAGTTGTGTTATGAGGTTTATCAGAACGGTTTTCCATGCAGAAACTCAGTTCTTCCGTCCCTCTCAGAGTGATCGGGTAATCTTTCCGGAATCCGTCTTGCATCAACTCGACCGAAAAACGGACAGGAGTCATGATACGGACCTGACGACGTACTCCGTCAAAAGGAATGATACTCACTGTTCCATCTTTATCCATTCGGACATTTCCTCCATAACCGATTAATCCGAAATCAGGATCATCGAGCAGATAAACTCCTGAACCGTGAATACCTCCGGTAAGCCCATGGTCTATCTCACCATCAAACCGCCAGGGAGCACGCCCCACTTTGATATAATTCATATAGGTACGTGAGTTCTGATAGGGTGAAAAAGCCCAGCCTACAGCACCGTCATTTTGTTCTCCCCGATACCAATAGCCAAAATCTGTCTTTTTAGTCCCGGTATTCATCAGTGCCCACGAAGCCAACAAAGAATTATATCCATAATTAATATACCTATCCGGCCGGTCCGAAAACCGGTAAGCATAATCGAGTAATGCCACTCCGCCCATTTGGGTCATATAATCCAGATTTACATATTGTCCACTCCATGCTGTACCCAGATTAGCATAACCTGGTTCAAACAACCCTCTCAACGCCAGGTTTCCATCCAACTGATTCTGCATGAAACGATCAATCATCGAAGTGTCAAACGAAGTATACGAGTACCATTTTTTCCGATTCTTATCATACCAGAATTGTTCTTCGGGTTTAATGGGATTTAACTTTGCATACTCTGCCACATAATAGGAGGACTCAAAAGCTGTACGGTCAACAAACATCTCGGATCCAAAAGGCCAGGGATCTTCGTAAACCATATAAGTTACCTTCTTCTCCCATTCACGACGCAACTTGGCTGCATCTTTTAATCTACCTTTCTGTTGCAGGGCATTGATAATATCCAGCAGATATCGCTCATGAAAATTACCTTGTTTATAGGCCCAGTCCGTCCAACCATGAAAAGCCCATTGTTTACCCATCAAAATATTATAGGGTACTTCAAAATAAGCCATCGCTGTCCGATAAGCACGTTCCAGATAGCCATCAGCATCCAGATAAGATACCATTTCAGGATTATCCTCTGCTATCCGGTAGAGATTATAATAGATGGCAAAATGAGTGGTATAATCAAAAGTTCGCCACATACGCCCCTTACCGGAACCCCCGTCTTCATATCCGCCATATTTCCCGCTGCGGTTCTGATACCAGTTTTCACTGCCGTAAATACCATATGGATAGGGATATTCCTCATCCGTACGTTGCAGCTTGCCCCACACAAAATTTTCTTCATAATACTCCAAAGAAGCAATTTCTTCTTTATTAGGATAAATGACATTCTTCTCACTCACATAGACTGGTTTACTATTGGACGGATCATCAGATCCGCCTACCATAAACTCCTCCCGCAAATCGCCCAAGTGATCAGGTGAAAGTAACTCAGATTTCTCCATATCCCAAAGACTATAAAGTCCATTATACCATTTGGAGGAATCACGATGTTGTTGTTTGTCCACAATGAAACGCGCCCGTTTTTTTATCAGGGTTTCCAAAGGCTCGGTCACAAAGAAATCGAGAAAGCATATCAAATCATCTCCATAATGAACCGTAATCAGGTTTTCTCCCAAACGGGAGAAACGGAACTTATAGATATATTTATCTCCTTCCTTTTGTCCAAGACTGGTTATCTGTATCTCCTCAGGATATTCTGCCACTAATTCAGCAACAGGCAGTTTCGATTGCAAGGCACAATAGACCTCAAACTCAGGAGTTACTACCATACCGGGAGCAACTTTCACAACCACTCCGTGTTTATCATAAATCTTCGTTTTTACCTCTTCATGATTTCCAGTGAGTGTGAAGTTGAAACCTGTCATGTAATGCTCGTAAGGCTGTACGTTTTTTGAGGTAGACGGTAATCTCCAGCTATCATTGGTACGATCTACAGCATTCATTGAATGCAGATAGTACTTGCCATCTTGTGTAGCATATTCTATCGCAGTTCCCTTATGCATAGTCATCAGCAGAATATCACCTTGCCCTGTCAGCGGAGTCCAATAAAAGAAGGAGGCATTTCCATTCAGAGAGAAATGACGGTTCAGGTTCTGATGTGCCTGAATAGACTCATCCAAAGCGCCCACAGGCAGAGCGAACCACATATCCGTCACCTTCACCGGATGATGACTGCGATTAAAAAAATCAATCTCCCAGTCTACTTCTTCTCCTTTAATAGTAAAAGTTTGGTAAAGACGCACATCCGAAGGAAGCTGCCAGAATATCTGTATCTTATCCGGAGTATTCGACAAGACCAGAGGAGTAATATCAGCCAAAGAAACGGCATAACTCTTCCCTCTAACTTCATAAGTCAGACTCAAATCGCCCAGATATTTCCCGTGGTCTACATAATTCCGAACATTGCCCGCACCTTGAAAAACGAGCGAACTCACACCTCTCTCATCCGGACTGACTTCCATCTGTGGTATTACGGCCTGGATAGAAGAAATATTCAGATAAAAAAGAGTAGAGATAAAATACAATTTAAGTTTCATAGGCACTATTCTTTATATTAATAAAGTAATCTACAGTAGTTGAGTATTGCTGCCTTCCACAGGTCATAAAAGAATTATGCAAAACCCCTTATTAATGGATACCGCGACCGGGCAGACACTCAACTACTGATTTACATTCTACCGAAGGATACTACGGTTTTACCGAAACCTTCACACTGCTAAGTGCTCTCTTATGACTATAGTCATCCAAAGAGTTACTTCTTTCCTCGCTATAATCTATTCCTTTATAATCTTTATCACCTACATTGGTAGCAACAGCGGTAATTGTAAAGTCACCGGCTCCGGTGTAAATATACTTATAAGTTTTCTGAATTCCTCCGGTAGTATATACAGAACCTAATGAAACACCGGTATTCCACGGTTCATATTCATCAGTTCCCATCTCTATAAAAGAGAGATAAACATCTCCCTGAAAACCTTTGTACTTTGTATAGTCGGCTTCATGTACCGGAAGACCGGTAGCAGGATCGAGTTCACATTCATACGATTCCAATACTCCGTCTCCGTCCAAATCATATTTATAAGGCGAATCATCAGCTGCCACAAAAGTCGAACGACCATTCACGTACATATCCACTTGGCGAAGAATGATTTTTTCTCCATGATCCAAAAAAGGCTGCAAGTAAGTATCCCGGTTGTACATATCACCAAGTTTATAAAATCCTTCCGTAGGACGGCGGGATAATGGATCGTTAGTCTGAAACGCTCCATACGAACGTTCATCTTGGAACGTATAATATTTGTATCCTGCACTATATCCCTGAAAGTCTTCCAACTGTTCGGTATGTAAACCAAAATAAGCAGCTACCCATGCATCATTAGAGTATTTACGTATTGCACGATCAGCATCACACGCTACAAAGCGACTCTCGATAATTGTATTACCCGGTTGATTGGCAAGTCCTCCAAAGATATGAATATTCGGCTTCATCCGGATGCCCGAAGGAATCCGCCGATCTGTCACCGTAAACTTCAATTGATTCGTCCCTATATAGCTCATTTCCATCAGTGCCTCCGGAAAGTCTCCTTTTTTGTAGGGCACTAACTGGATATTATCAATCGCTCCGAAAAACTCAAAATCCTTTTTTACGTCTTCTATACTCTGATAGTCCTTAAAATATTTATAAAACAAGGTCTTCTCCCCATTCTTTGCATAAGAGACCCGATAACATTCTTCATAAAAGCTATCCCAATCATGTTCCATAATAGCTTTAATACGCGAACGCTCAAAGTTTTTTCCTTCATCACCCGTAAAAAGTGTCAGGTACTGAGCATCGGTATTGATCGTTACCGTCACCTCTTCGCCGACTTTCGGATTTTCGGGGGACACAGAGATACTGACAGACGGTGTTTCTACATCTGCACCAAATTTCTCACAAGAAACCAGTGAAGTAGCTGCCACAGCAAGCAGCCCTATAATCAGTTTATTTGTTTTCATATCCATTCGTTTTTAACATTAAAAATATCCCGGATTTTGTTTCATTTCTGGGAAGAACGATAACTCGGTAAACGGTATCGGCATCAGCACACGGTACACTTTCTCTTCATTAAAAAGATGCCAAAGGTATTCCCCACGCGCCGGATCACCAAACGGATCAAAGAATTGTAGAGGATCGCGATAACGGCAGATATCAGCCAGGTCAACCATTGAAACATCAGGAAAGCGTGCTACATCGAGCCATCCGCAATCATCCTCGGCTGCCAATTCGCGTAAACGTTCATACATCAACTCTTTCAGTGCATTAGCCGGACTGATATTAGTCGGAATCATCATAACCGAACCCGGTTGATAAGTATAAGGAGCATCTCCCTGAGAAACAAACATATCTTTAATAGATCCTTGATGGCAAGCACGATCACGGATAATATTCATCGTTTTCACTCCTTCCGAAACATGGCCCTGCATGATTTGTGCCTCCGCTTTCAGCAAGTAAATCTCTGCCAAACGTAAAACAGGATAGTCCACTCCACCATAATTAATATCAAAGGTTGAACTCAACTCACTCGGATTCAGGTTACGGAATTTACCTAATTGCCACCAATTACAGTTCCACAAGTTAGGCTTGTTCTGCCCATTCGTTTCATTCTTCCACCACGCCCGTTCATGACTTTCAAGAGCTACATCCATTACTTTGAGCTGTTCTTCGGTGTAATCGTTCACCTTACCCGGCTCAATATAAAACTCGGGGCCTAATTCACGTCCGGCAGGTTCAAACACCCACAACCCGATAGGAGCTCCACCACTGTTAGGACCGGTTACCCAGCCTTTCACCGAACTCCACATACGACGGGTAATATCTCCAGTTATGGTGTACTTTCCGGTACGATCATAGAGATTCTGCAAGTCATAAGGAGTCGTTCCGGGCTTCGGACTTTCGGCATTGAAACGATCTACCTGGCCATAGTCCATACACACGTCCTTGAAACTGTAATTATGTTCCCACATCGGTATATCATACAGCAACGTCAGCCACGAAGTAAGATTGCTTCCACCGGTTGCTCCGTATTTACCTTCACCGGCAAAACCCATAGGTATCTTGTTTCCTGTACCGACTCCTTCTTCTGCCAATACACTGAACATAATCTCGTTATTTCGTTTGGTAAATACAGCAGGGAAATATTCTTCCAACTTATAAGTTCCGTACACGCCGGCAATGATATCGTCACACAACTTCACTGCATCAGCATATAACGTTGTCTTATCTACATCATCAGCTGTTGTTTCATTAATCTTGTTTCCATACATTTCTGCACGGCGGATATAAGAAGCGTGGAATATTTTCATTTTTGCCAACATACCGGCTACGGCACCTTTCGTAACACGACCATAAGCAATGCCCGAACGGTTATCCAAACACTTGTCCAATGCATAGGCCATCTCGTCATAGAGGAACTTGAACATCTCCTGGCGGGTTGCTCGCGGCACATAATCCGGCTTCGGTCCGGTAGGCTCTATAATCAGAGGTACACCGCCATAATAACGATACAATGTAAAGTAAGCATAAGCCCGGAGGAAACGAACTTCTCCCATCAGCATTTCAGTAGCTGATCCGGTGATCGTAGCTTTATCCAATGCAGAATGTCCTGCATTCTCATCAATCACCTCTTTATTGGTTTCCAGCCTCTCAAGTATCAGATTTGCCTGTGCAATATACGCATAATGCTTTGACCACAAATTCAGTACGCTACCCGATGTCGAAGTCAGGTCGAACGGACCTTCATTCATCAATGAAGGCATCATAAACCGGTCACTGGTCATAATTCCATCATTGACATGCCCTGCATTAGCATACAATATAGCTACATTACGTAAAGCAGCATCATAGGAAGTATAGAAAGTTTCAGACGGAAGTTCTGTTTTCGGTAACTGGTCGAAATACCCCTCACACGACACTAAGGCGCAAGAGGTTAAAAGGGTTAATAATATTTTTTTCATGGCAGTACCTTATTAGTATTTAAAATTAAGTGAGAATATATGAGACCGGGCATACGGATAAGCCGAGATATCGACTCCCGGAAGAATACGATTATTTACAGAGCTGCCACTACGTACCTCAGGATCATATCCCGAATAGTTCGTTAAACAGAAAACATTGTTAATCGTATATGTCAGAGCCAGGTCCTTAATTTTCCAAGCCTTTAATATATTTTTCGGCATACGGAAAGTTACAGCCAGGTTATTCATCTTCAGGAACGAACCATCTTCCACCATTTCAGAGTTGGAAGCAGCCCACATATACCCGGACCAATCAATTGCACCAGGACCTGTAAAAGTACCGGTAGGATTATTAGCAAACCAAGCATCTTTATAGTATACAGCCGACTTATTACGAATATCGCCATTGTTCATCAGATTGTATACATTACCATTGATTATATCATTTCCGTATGACCAGCTGAAGTCCATAGCCAGTTCAATGAATTTCCAGCGCAAACGGGTGTTCAAGCCACCGATAAATACCGGATTCACATCTCCTATCACGACACGGTCACTCATATCCACTTTCCCGTCTCCATTGGTATCTGCAAAAGATGGGAATCCGTATGGCATCTCTCTTTCAGTAGCATACCACCAAGGAGAATCAGCACTGCCTATACCATTATAGTCAGAATGCCAATTACTGCGAATGCCTTCCATTTGCAGACCATAGAACAGTCCGAGAGGATATCCCTTTTTTATCAGGACATTTTCCGAACCCGAAGCAGAACCCACCGGACGCCCTTCCAACATCTGTGTCTCAGCACCTAGACTCAGTACTTTGGACTGATTGGAACTAAAGTTCACTGTTGCATTCCACGTAAAGTCTTTCTTATCAATCAGCACACCGCCTACACTGATTTCAAATCCACGGTTACGTACCGAACCGATATTCCTGGTTACTTTTCCAAAACCGGAAGTACGTGGCAGATTCTGTTCAAGCAGCATATCACGAGTTGTCTTGGTATAGAGATCCAATGAAATATTCAGCCGGTTATTAAACATATCTAAATCGAGACCGCCGTTAAACTCTTCCGTTACTTCCCAACTGATTTCGGGGTTTGCCATACGGCTGGTGAACAAGGCCGGAATAGCTCCGTCACCAAAAATGGCTTGTCTCTGGCTGGAAGATAAGGTCTGTGCATAAGCATACGGAGCAATCTGATCGTTACCTACCTGACCATAGCTAAAACGTAGTTTCAAGTTATTAACGTTCTTCTCCAACCAAGATACATTCTTAAAGAATTCTTCTTCTGAAACTCTCCAACCCAATGCTCCGGACGGGAAAAATCCCCAACGATTATCAGGGCTGAATTTAGAAGAACCGTCAGCACGCATAGATGCTTTCAATAAATAACGCCCTTTATAAGAGTAGTTAGCCATCAATACCCCCGAAAGCATTGCTATCTTCTCGTAAGATACACCGGGAGATTTCACATGATTACCACTTTTTGCATCATAAATACCTTCCCATCCCAAATCGGTATTAAACTGAGAATATTCCTGATTAAAGGTTTCATACTTGTTGGTATTAGCCTCGTATACGGCATTTACCGAGAGACTATGTACTTTGTTGAATACTTTATTAAATCCGGCCTGGACTACTCCACGCATATTTAATCCACTTTGCGTAGCGTATGTGGCCAATCCGTTGTTATCGTAGCCTCTCTGAATGGTTTTCGGAATAAATTCTTTCACTTCACCTTTGGGTATACGCACACCAATACCTCCTTTTACAAACCAGTTATCATTGATATTGTAAACCAACTCTGCCTGACCGAAGAAAGTATTATTCTTGTTAGAGTAATCAATATCTTTTAATTTTCTATAAGGATTATCCATCTTACCTGTATAGTAAAGGTTATCATCTATCTCCTGAAAAGTCCATTCTTTAGGAACAAGCGGAGAGAAAGTCTGTATTTCGTTAAAAATATTCCCTTCTGTCCAGAAAGCACCGCTACGAATATTGTGTTCATATGAAAGATTTGTGTTCAAAGTCAATTGCGGAAGCAATTTAATGCTATTATTCGTTTGGAAATAGAATCGTTTAAATCCGGTATTGATGGCAATACCGTCTTCATTCATCAACGAAAAGATTGTAGAGTTCTGTATGCGGTCTGTTCCCCCTCTGTAAGAAACTTCATAATTCTGTTTAGTACCATTCTGCAAACAAAGATCGGGATAGAATTGGAAACGGGAAGGATTGGTATTCCATATCTGATCTTTATATTCCTGATAGAAATCAGCATTTTGCCAGCGTCCGCTCATAATCATATCACGCATATACGCACGCATATAGTCTTCCGCACCCAGCATTGGAATAGAATTTGCCAGTTTACTGATACCGTAAGTAGCCTTCACAGAGATTTCACTCATACCGGCCGATCCTTTCTTCGTAGTAATCAACACAACGCCATTAGCCCCCTGTGCCCCATAAATGGCAGTTGATGATACGTCTTTCAGGATAGAGATACTCGATTGCATCAGGAGATAGTAGCCAAAGGACTTTCAGAGGATCGTCCGAAATAGGAGAGGAAACCATCGATGACATACAGAGGTGAACTACCTGCCGTAATAGAACTGGCTCCACGAATCTTAATCGTAATTCCACCACCCGGCGCACCATCATTATTCATTACCTGCACACCGGATATTTTTCCTTTCAAAGCCTGCTCCAGACTTAACGGGTTGGTTTGCATGAACTGATCGGAACTCAAACTGGATACAGATCCGGTCAAGTCCACTTTACGCTGAGTCTGATAACCGGTCACTACCACCTCGTCAATCAATACTCCCGCATCCATCAGTACATCTATCCGATTTTGGCTACCTACAGTTTTTTCAACCGTATTCATACCAATCATTGAGAAAACAAGTACTTGTCCCGGAGATACATTTTTAATTGTATACTCCCCATTCTCATTAGTAATCACCCCATTGTGTGTTCCTTTCACTTGTACAGTGGCACCAATAACAGTTTCATTACTGCCTTTCTCTCTCACCGTACCCGAAATGCTCTTTGTGTTTTGAGCAAATCCACCTGCAGACACCAGCACAAACATGCATATTAAGAAGACGGCTTTTATCCTGCCTTCCGTATCTGCTCTAAGGTTGTTCAGATCTTTTAGATTCATAATATTAGTAATTTAGTCATTAAAAAGGATTCATACATTTTTAGTTTGTTTGTTAAGTCCCGAAGTCGGATCAGGACGAGTCCATTTTGTGTGGTTCCATACTGAGTTGTTGTTTCATGCATATTTTACTGTTTGTTGTTTCAGCAAAAGTAAGCGAAAAGAGAACCGAACCGTAAAACAATAGATTATTCACTGATACGCATATTCATATTTACATTAAATATTTCTATAGTGAATATAAATATCAGTTTGTGACCATAAGTATCTTTTTGATTCGTTTTATTTCAGACTTTTGTGTTGTACGTAATTAAGAGACGAATGAAGAGCACTTTTACCCTGATTTTATTTTTTCTTCTGTTATCCTATATGCAATGCAACAGAATGAACTTATGTTCCACTCCTGGGTAGTCAACACGGACTTACCTATAGTGCCGTGGGATATTCTGCAGGATTCAAAAGGATATATTTGGATTGCAACCCTCAAAGGACTGAACAGGTATGATGGATACAACATCAAACAATATTATAAGTCAGATGACGGACTCTCTTCAAACTGCATCGAGAAACTGCTACTCCTCGGTCAGGATACTCTATTGATGGGTACCAATGAAGGACTGTGCTTGTATGATATGATGAGAGAGAAGTTCACCACTATTGTTCCGCAAACCAAGGCCCCACTATATGTATTGGACATGGCCTACGACGGACGTTCAGTTTTCATTGCGTCCGATTCCGGGCTATATGCATATAGTAAGACAGAGCAAAGTATGCCACTACTCCATAAGGGATTGATTGTAAAAGTAACGCTGGATATGAATGGAAATGTATGGGCAGTGAGTCCAAATACGATTTATTGTTTCCGCCCAAACGGACAAATGACCAGAAAAATCACAGCTACTGAGGTTTCTCCGGATTATCCTGTCGAGTTTACTTCTATTTATAAAGATTCGCAGGGGACTCTATGGCTGGGGACGACCGAAAACGGACTGTACCGATACAACAAAAACTATAATCAATTCGTATCCGTGGAGTTCGCTTCACAAGACAGAAAGGATATGCGTTATATTCGCTGCATCCAAGAAGATATGCGTGGAAATTTATGGATCGGAACCGAAAACGGACTTTTCATCTATGACTATACAGATAACAGCTACATACAATATCGGCAGCATGCAAAAGATGTCAATCCGGACTGACCGATAATGCGATCTATACTATTTATAAAGCCGGGGTGACATTATGTGGATCGGCACTTTCTTCGGAGGGGTCAGTTACACCAGCCTGACCGAAAATAATTTCCACTACCTGATAGCAGATAATGGGAAACAATACCTGAAAGGAAAAGCAATCAGCAACATCATTAAAGATAAAAACGGAGCTTTGTGGTTTGCATCCGAAGATCATGGAATTTCTATTCTTTACCCGGATGGTCACATCAGGTATTTAAACAAATCGACACACCCGTCATTAAACGGAGATAATGTCCATGCATTAGCCGAAGATCACTCCGGTAATATCTGGATTGGCAACTTTATCGATGGGTTGCAAAAAGTCGATTTAGCAAAAGGCTATATTCGTTCATATAAAAACATAGCAGGGGGACACGCGGGACTATCCAATAATTCAATCTATAAACTTTATGTTCATAATCCTGATACTATGTTTATAGGAACCAGCCAAGGTGTCAATATCTATCATTTCCGGACCGATTCATTCACTCCCTTCCTTCCGGATGTATTCCGGCTTATACGTATTGACGACATCACACGTGATCTCAAAGGAAATATCTGGTTTTCCACACATTTCAACGGTATTTTTCGGTATCATATTCCGACCCATAGTATCCATCGATATCAAAAAGGAGTGACAGGCTGTAAAACAATGACCAGCGATAATATTTATTGTAGTTTTGTTGACTCCAAAGGAGAGGTCTGGTTCGGTACCAGCAACGGAGGATTGATGAAATACAATGCACGTGCAGACAGTATACAGGCATTCGGAAAGGAGAATGAACTCCGGCAAAGAGATATTTATTCCATACAGGAAGATAGCTTTGGCTATTTATGGATGAGTACGGATAACGGTATCTTCTCTTTCAATCCGGAAAGTCGGAGTTTTGCCCATTATAAAGTATCCGATAATCTGGTTTCCAACCAGTTCAATGCCTGTCCGGGCTATAAAGATCCTGACGGTACCCTTTTCTTTGGCAGTATCAATGGGGTATGCTTCTTCCGACCGGAAGGACTGAACCATAACAGTCCTACAAACGATATTCATCTGACTTTCTCGGATTTCAGGATTTTTAACAAACACGTACAACCATCACCGGACGGCATTCTACAGAATAATATCGACAGCACATCTGTCATTCGCTTACCTCACGGTATGAACACCCTGACTTTTGATTTTCTGGTAATCAACTATAATGAAAATTGCCAATCACAACTTTCCTGTGAATACTATCTGGAAGGTATGGAGACCGAATGGAATGCAACACAACAAATCCCACAATCAGTCACATATACCAACCTTGATCCGGGCACCTACCAATTTCACGTACGGGTCATAGGAAAAAACGGAGTTGTATTCGACCGTCGGAAAATAACCATTAACATTCGTCCTCACTTTTTGCTGAGTGGTTTCATGATCACTATTTATTCTCTTATCGGACTTCTTATCAGTTTTATAATTGTCCGCTTCTACCAAGTGCGTATGCGAGACAAAATGGATATCCGCATCGAAAGAATGGAAAAAAACAACCTGCGCGAACTGAATAAACACAAGCTGAATTTTTTCACTTATATCACCCATGAGTTTAAGACTCCTTTATCTATCCTTATGGCTGTATTCGAAGATATATCAATCGGACGAAACAATACAATTACCGGTGAAGAAATGAAAATCATCAATCGGAATATCCAACGGCTTCAATTCCTGATCAATCAACTTTTGGAATTTCGTTCTGTAGAAACCGACCATGCACGCATCGAATATGTCAAAGGAGATATTATGACTTATGGACGCAGCATCTTCGAACTGTTTATTCCCGTCTTCAGACAAAAGCAGATTGTTTTTCAATATGCAACTTCAGCCGACTCTTATTATACGGTATTCGATAGAGACAAGATAGAGAAAATCATCAGTAATCTGCTCAGCAATGCTTTCAAACATTCTGATCCTCAAAGTGAAATAAACTTCAGGATTGATGTAGACAAAGCTTCCGGACAATTGATTCTCTCCTGTCATAACAGCAGTTCATATATTCATCCGGAACAGCGGGAAGCTGTCATGCAGCCTTTTCACAAAACCGATTCATCCGATCAAAAGTATTCCAATACGGGTATTGGACTGGCTTTGGTGAATGGTCTAGTTCAGCTGCTTTCAGGAACAGTTGAGATAGAAAGTCATCAAAACAGCGGTACGACCTTTAAAGTAAAATTACCTTTGGTCGAAGACTCTAAGGATATGATTGCACCGGACGAAACTTTGGATATCGTTAACTCACCCGACGTAGTGGCAGATACTGTATACCTGCTCAATAACTCCGGACTAAAAGAGGATATGAATGCTGCAAATGCCGAGAAAAAGATGACTGTACTTTTGGTGGAAGATAATCCGGATATCAATAACATTTTAAAAAGTAAGCTACTCCGTTTATATAAGGTGAAAACGGCTTATAACGGACAGGAAGCTGTAGAGTTGCTAAAAACACATATCATCGACATTATCATCAGTGACATTATGATGCCTTATATGGACGGATATGAATTGAGTAAATATATTAAAACTTCTCGTGAATACTCCCATATCCCGGTCATTCTCATCACTTCACAGCCTTCGAAAGAAAACGAATTGCAAGGTTTATCTGCAGGAGCCGACGCCTATATCGAAAAACCATTCACTTTCGATGAATTGAATCTTAGAATTACCAACTTGCTTAAAGCCAAAAATAATATCCGCGAACATTATCACGACATGAAAATATTCCAACTCAATGAAGAACTCAACAACAAAGACGAGGAATTTATCAAATCATTGACACAATTCGTCATCGAACACATTAAGGACCCGGAATTGAGTGTCGACCAACTGACCACTCACATGAATATCAGTCGAACTCAACTATACAATAAACTGAAAAAACTATTAAACCTGAGTGCAACCGAGTTTATCAATAAAATCAAGATCGATGTTGCTAAAGTAAAGATTATAAAGACTAATCTGACTATTGCTGAAATCTCATGGCAACTCGGATTCAATAATCCCAGCTATTTCAGTAAGACATTCAAGCGTTTTTGTGGAGTGACACCTAATGAATTTAAAAACGGTAAAAGCCAATAGACAGACCGTTTTGCCATTTTATTCGGTCCATTACGCCTTAACAGTGATCTGAGACATCCATTATTTGTAAATGTCGAATAATCGTCTTTACTCCCATAAACATTACCTATAAAGGTAATTTGAGCTATTAATATTCTTAATATTATATGAATATATGCTCAACAACATACATACCAGTTCGTACCTGTTTAAAATATTATGTATATATTTGCCATTGTTAATCCAAACACAATGAAAACAGGAACAATATTCAGTGTCGAGGAATTTGCCATCCATGACGGACCGGGAATCCGAACAACGATATTTCTCAAGGGATGTCCTCTACGCTGTGCATGGTGCCATAATCCCGAAGGTATATCACCACAGCCACAATACATGATTAAAAAAGGAGTCAAAAGTATTTGTGGATATCAGATAGCTGTGGAAGAATTGGTTACCATGATCGAAAAGAACCGGTCCATTTATACGCTCAACCGGGGAGGAGTTACACTAACCGGCGGAGAACCCTTATTTCAACCGGATTTTGTTATCGAACTGCTCCGACAACTTCCGGACATACATACGGCTATCGAAACAAGCGGATACGCAAACACTCACATTTTCAATGAGGTTACTTCTTTAGCTGATCTTATTTTATTCGACATCAAACATACGGACCCGGAAATGCACCGGAAATATACAGGAGTGGATAATGCGATTATACTGGAAAATCTTGCTTTACTCTGTAATTCCGGACGAGATTTTATCATTCGGATACCTTTAATCCCGGGTGTTAATGATACCCGGGAAAACATGAGTGCCATTCTTGAAAAAATCAAAGATGCCAGGAACCTGATACGTGTCGAAATCCTTAGATATCACCGTACAGCAGGTGCCAAATACGCAATGATCGGAGAAACGTATCATCCTCCGTTCGATACCGGAAAGGCGCCACAAATCTATAATGTATTTGAAGAAAATAATATCAAAAATCTAATTGTATGAACGAAAGAATTAACTATCTAAAAACGTATATTTTAGATAAACGACACCATTCACAAAGGAGAACACCGTCAAGTATCGGGCTGGACAAATTGAACACAATTTATGCCCAACAAGGTTTATCTCCTGTAGAACGTGCTACAGCCTGTTTTGCTGCTTTGATGAACGCTGAACTCCCGGTTATACTTCCGGGTGAAAAGATCGTTTTTACCCGTACCCTTACGCAAGTACCGGATATATATACCCCTGAAGAATGGAACGAAATAAAAAACAAATATTACATCCACGAAAAAGGTACGGTATGTAATATCTCCCCCAATTACGCTTATACCATTCAACACGGACTGGAAGCGAGAAAACAGGAGATCCGAAAGCGTCAGGAAAATCCCTCCTTAAATGAAAAAGAGAGAGTATTCCTCAATAGCATGTACCAATGCATCATATCCATACAGAAACTAATTGAGAAGTATGAACAATATGCATTGCTCAATAACGAGACAGAAATTGCGCACACTTTACATACCATAAAGACCGAAGGTGCTCAAAACTTCAGACAAGCTCTACAGCTTTTGAGAATTCTCCACTTCTCTATTTGGGAAGCAGGCAACTATCACAATACCCTCGGCCGCTTCGATCAATATATGTATCCTTTCTATCAGAGGGACCTGGAAAATGGAACACTCACCAAAGAAGAAGCATTCGATCTGCTTGAAGAATTTTTCCTTGTATGCAATAAGGACAGCGACCTGTATCCAGGTATGCAACAGGGTGACAATGGGCAGAGCCTGGTTTTGGGAGGACGCGATCCGGAAGGCAAATACTTATTCAACGACCTGTCCCGCATGTGCCTGCAGGCAAGTTACGAATTAAAACTAATTGATCCTAAAATCAACATTCGTGTAGACCCAAAGACCCCTGACGAAATATTCACTTTAGGTTCCCGTCTGACCAAAATAGGGCTGGGTTTCCCCCAATACAGCAATGATGATATCATCATTCCGGGACTTATACGGAAAGGCTATTCCAAAGAAGACGCATACAATTACGTAGTGGCTGCCTGCTGGGAATTTATCATCCCTAACCGAGCCATGGATATACCTAACATTGATGCCGTTTCTTTAATCGGATGTGTAGACCGATGCCTTGAAAAACTAAATACCTGTTCGGACTATTCATCCTTTTATACATTGGTGGAGCAGGAAATACAAAAGGAGGTCAATGCGATCTGCGAGAAACACCGCAATCTCTACATCATCCCTTCTCCAATGATGTCTTTACTGATGGACGGCACCATCGAAAGAGCCAAAGATATTTCGGAAGGTTCCTACTACAACAACTACGGAATCCACGGAACAGGCATTGCAACCGCTACCGATACCCTTGCTGCCTTGAAAAAATACTATTTCGAAGAGCAAAGCCTGGATTATACAACCCTGCTTGCCATAAGAAGCAACTTCAAAGGCTACGAAGAGTTACAAAAATTAAGAGAAGAAATGGGACAGGATGATGACTATGCCGACTTGATAGCCAAAGATCTTCTCGACTCTTTTGATCGGTCATTAGCCGATAAACAGAAATGAACGCGGAGGGTTTACCGGGCAGGTACCGGCACCGCTATGTACTACATTTTCCATTCCAATCAATTACGTGCCACCCCCGACGGACGTAACGATGGCGAGATGATTCCTGCTAATTACTCCCCAGCCTGTTTTTAAAACAAAAGGTCCTATATCCGTCATAAAATCTTTTACCAAACAACATCTGGACCGTGTTGTCAACGGTGGTCCCCTCACCCTGGAGTTCGATCAATCCGTATTCAGCAATGACGAAACCATTGAAAGCTGGGTATGCTCGTGAAAACCTACATCGTTTTAGGCGGGCATCAACTACAACTAAACACAGTCAGCCGAGAGACACTGCTACATGCCCGGAAACATCCCGAACAACACAAAAATTTGATTGTCAGGTATGGGGATGGAGCGGATATTTTGTGGAATTAGATGAATGTTACCAAAATCACGTTATCAATCGGATCGAATTCGGTCTATAATACATCTGCATTATGAAAAATACAGCAAAGAATTTCATGTTTTACGTTGCCTTCGTGGCATCATTGGGAGGATTACTTTTTGGATTCGATACCGCAGTGATATCCGGAGCCGAGAAATCCATCCAGGTGGTATATGATCTATCCGACTTCAGCCATGGCTTCACCATTGCTATCGCTTTGATCGGTACAATCATCGGAGCTTTCGTCTGTAGTAAACCGGTAGAAAAACACGGACGTCTGAAAGCACTGAAAATTATTGCTTTTCTCTACTTTGTTTCTGCAGTGGGCAGTGCTGCCATCATCGATTGGTATTCCTTTTTATTCTTCCGTTTTGCCGGAGGTTTAGCTGTCGGAGCCTCATCCGTAGTCGGTCCCATGTACATTGCCGAAATATCCCCCTCGCGTTGGCGCGGCCGTTTTGTCGCATTCTTCCAGTTTAATATTGTACTGGGTATTGTACTGGCTTACTTTTCCAACTATTGGATTCACGGCATTGCGCATGATTGGCAATGGATGTTAGGAGTTGAAGCCATTCCTGCCATCGCATTCGCTCTTCTATTATACACCGTACCTGAAAGCCCTCGTTGGCTGGTAAAGCAAGATCGGGAAGCCGAAGCCCGACACGTCATAAAGAAGGTCAGCAATGCAAATATTGAACAGGAAATTCATGAAATCAAAGAATCCCTGGTAACAATAGGAGCCAGTGGCGAAAAACTGTTTCAGCATAAATACCGGAAACCGATCCTCTATGCTTTCCTTATAGCTACTTTCAACCAGTTATCAGGTATCAATGCCATTCTCTATTATGCTCCGAGGATTTTTGAGATGTCAGGTGTATTTACCGACTCAGCCATGATGCAGTCTATTGTTATCGGACTGACCAACCTTACTTTCACTATGATCGGAATGATCCTGATAGATCAGGTAGGACGAAAAAAACTCCTCTATATCGGTTCCATCGGTATGACCCTCTCTTTGGCCTTAGTAGCCAAAGGTTTCTACCAAGGCGCATTTTCAGGTTACTATATGCTTATCTGCCTGATGGGGTTTATCGCTTTCTTTGCCATTTCACTGGGTGCCGTCATTTGGGTATTAATCTCCGAAGTCTTCCCAAACAATGTGCGCTCCAAAGGGCAAGTATTAGGCAGCATGACACATTGGGTGTGGTCCGCCCTCCTTTCATGGATGTTTCCCGTTTTCATCCGTACAGGAGGTACCTTCATTTTCAGTTTCTTTGCCATTATGATGTTCCTAAGCTTCTTCTTTGCTCTCAGGCTACCCGAAACAAAGAACAAGACTCTGGAGCAGATACAAAAGGAATTGACCAATTAACAACTTACGAATAATAAACTAAAAATATGAATCGTATGAAAACAAAACTGATCATTTTATTAATACTCACAACCATGATACACACAAACACCGTAAATGCCCAACATTCACAATTGAAAAGAGCCGATTTTCAACAAACAATTGACGGAAAGCAAACCGATCTCTACTTTCTGAGAAACAAAAACGGCATTGAAATTGCCATCACCAATTTCGGAGGACGAGTCGTTGAATTCTGGACTCCGGATAAAAAAGGGCATTTTGAAGACATCGTCCTCGGACACGATCATGTGGACAAATATCTCCATTATAAAGGTGAAAGATTTTTGGGAGCCACTATCGGACGGTATGGCAACCGGATCAACAAAGGAAAGTTTACCCTGAACGGACAAACTTACCAGTTACCCATCAATGATACACTCAACAGTCTACATGGTGGCTTTAAAGGATTTGATATGGTAGTATGGGATGTTGAACAGCCGGACAGCCAGACTTTACAACTCACGTATTTATCCAAAGATGGTGAAGAGGGGTATCCGGGAAATCTCCAAGTATCCATGAATTACAAGCTTACGGATAAAAACGAATTTATTATCACTCACCAGGCTCAAACAGACAAAGAAACGGTCATCAACCTCACCCATCATTCCTTCTTCAACCTGCACGGTGCAGGCAATAAGGATATCAATGACCATATACTCATGATCAATGCGGATAAGTTTACTCCTGTCGATCAGACCCTAATCCCCACCGGTATTCTCCAGGATGTAGAAGGGACCCCGATGAATTTTCGTCGCCCCACACCTATCGGAAAGCGAGTAAATGATTCGTTCGAGCAACTGGAGTTCGGTCACGGCTACGACCATAATTGGGTCTTGAATCGCAAAACCTCCAACACCCCCGAACTGGCAGCAACCGTTTATGAACCCGCCTCAGGAAGATATCTTGAAGTATGGACCACCGAACCCGGACTACAATTCTATGGCGGTAACTTCTTTGATGGTACAATGACCGGAAAGCACGAAAAGAAATACAACTACCGGGCTTCCCTCGCATTGGAAACCCAGCACTATCCGGATAGTCCTAACCAACCGGCATTCCCGTCAACAACCCTCTTACCCGGAGATACTTACAAACATATATGCATCTATAAAATCAATGTACAATGAAAACCACAAAACATTTATCTGTCGCAGCAGTACTAACCGTACTGATGCAAATGGGGTGTCAGTCTCACACAGACAATACCCGGCAAACACTCCACTTGCCCGAGCTAAACGAAGTCCGGATAGAAGATGCTTTCTGGAGTCCGAAACTCGATATCTGGAGGAAAATAACCGCTAATGATGTATTAAACAAATTCGAAGGGAAATACACTCCTTTTCCCGGATCGACCGACACGCGTAATGCTTTCCGGAATTTCGATCGTGTAGCTGAAGGGCAGAGAGATATAAAACAGCACGATGGTCCCGAATGGTATGACGGACTCGTTTATGAAAGTATCCGGGGTATCGCCGACTTTCTTGCAAGCCACCCCAATAAAGAACTGGAAAAACGAATCGACGGATATGTAGACCGCATCTATGCCGCTCAGCAAACAGAGCCGACCGGATACATCAACACCCATACCCAACTTATGGAAAACAACCATAGATGGGGAGACAATGGGGGACTCCTTCGTGGACAACACGATGTATACAATGCCGGGATGCTGATCGAAGCCGGAGTACATTATTATCAGGCAACCGGCAAAACACGTTTGCTTGAAATTGCAACCCGCTTTGCCAATTACATGGCAGATTATATGGGTCCGGAACCACGCAAGAATATCGTTCCCGCACATTCCGGCCCCGAGGAAGCCGTAATGGCATTATACTGGTTGTATAAAAACGAACCGGAACTGAAAGATAAACTTTCCATACCGGTCCGGGAATCAGATTATTATAATCTGGCCACTTTTTGGATAGAAAACAGAGGGCATCACTGTGGCTTTCCATTATGGGGAACGTGGGGATACCGGAAATCGGAAAAATGGATTAAAGACGCTTGTTATCACCAAGCTGAATTCGGCACACACTCTCGTCCCAGTTGGGGAGAGTATTCACAAGATTCGATCCCTGTACTCGAACAAAAAACAATTGAAGGGCATGCTGTGCGAGCTACCTTGATGGCAACCGGTCTAACCGCGGCCGCACTTGAGAACCAATCACCCCAATACATCGAAACAGCTAAACGTCTTTGGGAGAATATGGCAGGCAAACGGATGTTCATCACAGGTGGAGTCGGCGCTATTCACGAAGACGAAAAGTTTGGTCCGGACTACTTTCTGCCCACCGATGCATATCTGGAAACCTGCGCAGCTGTCGGAGCCGGTTTTTTCAGCCAACGCATGAACCAATTAACTTGCAATGCCCGCTATATGGACGAAGTGGAAAGAGTGCTTTACAACAATGTACTGACTGGCGTTTCTTTGTCCGGTGATAAATACACCTATCAAAATCCCCTGAATACCGATAAGCCCGACAGGTGGGAATGGCATGTATGTCCATGTTGCCCACCGATGTTCCTGAAAATCATGGCTGCCATGCCCGGTTATATCTATGCCTATCAGGGAGATAATGTCTATGTCAATTTATTCATAGGAAGTGAAGTGCGAATTCCGGTCGGTGACAACAGCGTCCGATTGAAACAATTAACCTCTTATCCCTGGCACGGCGCTGTTTCCATTCAAGTCAATCCCGACAAGGCAAGTACCTTCTCTATGAAAGTCCGTATTCCCGGATGGGCACAAGGTACAGAAAATCCATACAACCTTTACCAATCGAATCTAAAAGCACCGGTCAAGTTAAAAGTTAATCAAGAGGATGTACTTTTGAGGATCGTAGACGGATATGCGGAAATCAACCGGGAATGGAAAAAAGGCGATCACATTGAGCTTGAACTACCCATGCAACCTCGCCTGATCACTGCAAATAAAGCAGTCGAAAACTTACGGGGACAAGTCGCATTGGCGTCAGGGCCTATCATTTACTGTTTTGAGGATGCCGATAATCCGGAACTGCAGACATTCAAACTTCAGGCACAAACACCTTTGGAACTCTCCCATGACAGTAATCTGCTCAATGGAGTCAATATCATCAAATGTCAGGGTGATATTCCGGCAAAAGCCATCCCATATTATGCTGTGGCCAACAGGGAAGAGAGCCATAGCTATAAAGTATGGATTCCTCAGAAATAAGAGCCAGACGATTCCTACAAACAAATTTATTCAAGATGAAAAAGAAAGTATCACCATTTATACGTAAATTTGCGGAACGAGAATCATCTTAATTATAGATTATCATTATGGAAAAGAAAACAATCGTAGCACGTGTAGAAGTGCTACCCGGCAAGAACAAGCATTTCTACAGGCGTGATGCTCTAATCAAAGGTACAAGGGCAGAAGAGGGGAATATTAGTTATAACTTATATCAAAACCGTCACAACCCGTAGCTTTCATTTTCTACGAAGAGTACAAAGACCAGCGTGCCATGGATATACATGCGGCATCCCCATTTCAGGCTTTTGAAGGCAATCAAGGAAATGCTGGCATCCGATTTGATAATTGAAACTTTTTAAATAGATACGAGGGTGCTTCAATGCACCCTCATATTTATCACTTCATTTATTCGGCCACGGCCAATGTCAACACACTGATCCGTACTCCTTCAACTTTAAAAAGCGTAGATGCACAGGCCACAGTTGTAGATCCGGTAGTCAGCACATCATCAATAATCAGTACATGTTTCCCTTGGAAACAAGCTACATCACACAATTTGAAAATACCTTCCACATTTTCCGAGCGTTCAAAAGTCGATTTACGGGTTTGAGTCTCTGTATTCTTTTCCCGTATCACGCTCTTCGCATTCAGCGGAATCCCCGTCACAGAAGATATACCACGGGCAATCCATTCACTCTGATTGTATCCTCTCAGCTTCTGTTTTTTCTTATGCAAAGGTACAGGAACAATCACATCCACATGATCAAAGAAACCACAAGAAATTAATTCTGCCGCCATATAGCGTCCCATCACTTCGCCTAGTTCTTTATATCCGCTATATTTCAGCAGATGCAAGATACGTCTGAAATCACTACCTTTACGATAAAAGAGAAAGGAAGAAGCTCTTTCAAGAACCGGAATACGTCCCCAGAAAAGACACTCAACCGGATTATCCTTTCGCAGATGAAATCCGGTACGGGGTAAGTTCATATTACAACGAATACACAAGCACTCCTCTTCTTTCGACAGCGGAGCTCCACAAACCACACAACAACGTGGGAACAAAAAAGACCAAAAAGAGTCGAACCAAGTATTCATGTGATGTTTTTCAGTTTAATCAATACCCGGAAAGTTACATTTCCAGTGGAGGCATCTCTTTCAGCAGCCGTTGAAAGACAGGATGTAAAGGGCCATTCGTCGCAATGATATGATGTCCTTCAATAAAATATTCACTTCCAAAGAAATCAGTTACTTTTCCGCCGGCTTCCAACACAATCAGTGCCGCAGCCGAGTAATCCCATTTCCCGATAAAAGCTTCCGCCCAGGCATCAAAACGTCCGGCCGCCACATAACAAAGAGCCGATGCAGCCGAGCCATTCATACGAATTCCTCCTACCACTCCATACAATTGTTTCAGTAAATATTCCGCAGTCCGTTTGTATTGCCGATGGTTATAAGGAAGTTCAGTGATTACAAACGCCTCTTCTATGTTTTCTATTTTCGAGACATGCAGTTCATCTCCGTTCATCCAAGCCTTCCCACCTTTCCAGGCGTAAAAACATTCATCCCTGCAAACTTCATACACCACTCCTAAAAGTAATTCTGTACAGCTCCTCAATGCGATACTGACACAATAAGGAGCATTGTCATGAATGTAGTTAGTCGTCCCGTCCAACGGATCAATAACCCAGCAATAAGGCTCATTCTTATAAACGGCAGAACCTTCTTCCGCAATAAACCCGGCTTCGGGCAGCAACGCAGACAGTTGTGCCACTAACAAGCGTTCAGATTCTTTATCAACATACGACACATAGTCATGCGCATGCTTTTCCACCACACGCTCCCGACTAAAGCTCCTCCGTTCTTTTCTCAAAAAATTCCCGGCTTCAGTTGCTATCCGGCATACCTCAGTAGTAAGTTGTTGAAGATCCAGTTCCATATTCGATTTTTAACGTATTTCGGCAAAGATAAATGATTCTTTTGAAAAAACATTGCAGCATTCGGCATATCTCTGCGTCTAAAAGACATAAAAGACTTAACTATGCAAAAATTCAGATTGACAATGCTATTTATCATTTGCGGCAACGGATTTGCTTATGCGCAAACATTCAACGAAATGCCCATACCTGCCTTTACACTGCACAAAGAAATGAAAACCCCTCAAATCTTCAAACTACCCGAAATAAAGAATACTTTGTCAGAAACCAACCCTGCTTTCAATAACAGTATGCCGTTAGTCAAACAATACGAACTGAGAAAAAAATTCTCCTATCTGGATCCCGTCTTCACCGGTTATTTTAATCAGCAACAGTACCGACTGTTCAATTCCCGCTATTTCGGATACGAATTATACGGTTCCAGTTATTCACTCCGGGGAGTAGGTACACAGAATATGGCAGGTGGCAGATTGGTATATCGTCTTAACAGACAACTGGCTATCCGGATAGGTGGCAATGCCTATCAATATCGCTCTAACGGACGGATGTTTAATGATTTTACCCTTAACGCAGACCTTACCTATCATCTGAATAATTGGCTGACCGCTTATATTTACGGACAATACCGGCTGGACTGTAATCCCAACTCCAGTGTACAAGGTTTCCCGTTATCTCCACAATCCCATTACGGCGCTTCATTCCGGATAAACCTCCTGGAAAGGAAAGAATATGGTCTCGACCTGAATCTGGGTACCGACAGAAGTTACAATGCTGCTACCCGGCAATGGGAAAATACTTATAAGATAGGCCCAACCATACGATTAAAATAACCAACCCAATATAAACCTGACTATGAAGAAAGGGCTATCCGGTACCGCCAATTTTACCGGATAGCCCTATTTTACAATCAATCTTATTTACATATAAACACTTTACACTCACCGGGAGCAAGCTTTACGACCCATCCGGTAGAAGCCTCAGCCACAAGGCTGCCTTCTATAACATCATATACCCGATCCAATGACAATCCTTCTACCGTCTTTACATTCAACTCCACGTCTACGGGTCCGGATATCCGGTTCAGACAAGCTATTGCTTTGCTTCCGTCACTCAACGGCTTCACCCAGACATCATAATGATCGGCACGAATGGCACGCTCTGCCTGAATGCCCAGCGGATCCTGATCGATAGCAATCAGATCCTTATTCAAAAGTATTTGTAACGTACTATCATTCATCTGCCGTACATCATTGCCACAGAGTAATGGAGAAGCCATCATGCACCAGAGAGCAAAGTGGGACTGATATTGTTCATTCGTACAACCTTCCGATTCATAACCGATACTCTTACTTTTTCCGCCAATCCCCACAACAAGCATATCCGGATCATTCCATCCGCCGGGTCTTGCATATTCACTAAGCGGTGCATTTATTTCAAGAATGTTCAAAATGCCACGTAAACCTCCCTTTTCGTCTGTCGAACGATTCCACAAGTCGCCAATATCACCGGATACTCGCCATAAATGTCCGCCGACTTTCTTCGCCCATTTCCAAGGTTCACGCTGTCCCCACTCACAAATTGAAAAGACGATAGAACGGTCGGTCGCTCTCAATGCCCTCCCCATCTTCTCATATCTTTCCATCGCTTCTACTCTTCCGGCAGGCGCATTGCAATAGTCATACTTCAAAAGATCAACACCCCAGGATGCGAAATCCCGTGCATCAATTTCTTCATATCCATAACTGCCACAAACCCCACCACAAGTTTTATCAGCGGCATCCGAATAAATTCCAAGTTTGAATCCTCGCTCATGCAAGTAATCGGCCACATATTTGATGCCTCTCGGGAACTTTGTTTTATCAATTTGGATATGACCGTCGGCTCCCCTTTCAGGCAACTGCCAAAAGTCATCGATATTAATATAAGCATACCCCAAATCACGCATTCCGTTTTCTACCATTGCATCTGCAGTTTGCAACAGTAGCTCCTCTGTCAGGTGACGTCCGAATGTATTCCAACTGTTCCACCCCATCGGAGGAGTCAGCAACAACTCATCTCCTATATTAATCAGTAGTTCCTGTGTATCGGTTCCAAGGGCATTCTCAGCTTTCAGCATTACTTTGTACGTTCCCTTTTCTACTACTTTTCCCTTGATTATCCCCGTTTCTTTATCCAGCTTCAATCCCTTGGGAAGATTTTCAGCATGCCACTTTATCGGTCGTTCTCCGGAGGTGGGAATATAAAACAAAAAAGGGGTAGCAGGATAGTTTCCCACCACATGAGGGGGATTAATACACGGTTTCCCCTCAAAAATAGCGGTTCGCACTTCGCTCGCCTGTACTGTCGGACTCGCCAGCATCAGACATAAGCAATATAAAAAAGAAACATAACTTGTAATTTTCATACGTTTAAAAAGAATTTATATAGATTTTATTTTAATGTTACAACAACCATTACCGGATTATCCTCCTCATCCAATCGGTTTATCAATTCATCCAGTTCTTTTTTTCTTTCCGGCAGTAAAGCTTTCGAATAGCGTTTACCTTTACTCAGATAACCTACCATCCGGGCATTTGCCAACTGATTTCCCAACCCTGTTCCGGGAGGAGTAAAATCAAATCCTGCCGCCAAATCATCTTTTATAATCACATTTGAAAAACTCTTCTTCTGTTTATCATACAATCCCACAAAGCTTTCATTCTTCAGGACATAAAGCACAAAGAAATAACGGTCTGACTCAAAAACCTGTTGTACTGCAATTGATTGAAAACGTTTTCCGGGATCTATTTCATTGGCAGATACATCCACATCCTTCCCCGAACAATCAAATTTCCATGCCAATGTCTTTTTTCTGTTGGCATCAATTTTATAAATCAGATTCTCCAACGCAGGTTTAAAGTAAATATCGCCCCCATAACGATACATTACATCGCGGGTAGATAGGTTAACACCATATTTTTTCCAGGTTCCATATATCCTTTCCAGATCTTTAGTTTCTTCCCATTTTCATCGATAAGGAACAATTGTTGGGGATTATCCTTTCTCATAAAATAATTATTATCACAATAGAGAATAGATCCCTGACCGTCTACAGCTCCGGTACCCATATTCAGGTGAGGAGCCGGTATACGACGGAGAAATTTACCATTGAAGCCATAACAGATTATATCCTGGAAATCCTGAACATACAGTTTTTGGTTATCAGGGTCAGTAAAAAACAATAATCCTACCGCATATTCTTCAGGCCCCTGTCCTTGCCGGCCTATCTTATTCATAAACTTACCATTTTTATCGAACCGATAAAAACTTCTGGTCTGTGCGTCACCCGCAATAATCGAGTTTCCGGCATAAATAATACTACATTCATTCCCCAGCAGACAATTATCAGTAGTTTCTAAAGGGAAATAACGTACATCAGATGCCAGTTCACTCATTAATACCGTCTTAGGACTTTGTGTAACAGCCTTTGCCAAATTCAGCGTGACGGCAGCTGCATTCTTCTGAGCAAATAGTGGAAAAGCCAACACATGGGCTAATAAAATGCAAAATGTAAATGATTTCATAATACCTCCTATCTTTTAAATTTATAAAGAATCACTACCGGATTGGCTTCATCCCCGATATTCAATACATCAGGAGCCTGCTTTAGATATCCTTTTTCACGTAAAGCCAAAAGAATATCAGCATTCACCACTTGTGCGCGTCCCCCATCCGCCATTACATACTCCGGCCAGAAAGGTATCCCTCCATCTATATCATTATCCATGCCAATTACATTGCCGCCTGGAATGGCAGCACTACATTCCAAATAATCATCCGGAATACGCTGCGATTTCAGTTCACCGGTCTTCTTATCGAATCTTTGTATAAAAATAGCATCTCCTTTGTACAGACGTAAGTAAAGATAGTGAGGAGATTCGAACAGATCATAGACTCCAATAATCTGATCCGTTTCAACTGTATTATCCCTGAATTTATTAATATTAGCAATATCCATATAATATTCAGTCGGGTTTTCCCGTTTCAGAACATAAGCCGGCTCTATTCCATTAGCATAAATCCCGGCCACCGTATCATTGCATGCAGTAAACAGCAGTACCCCTTCTGTAGAAGGAGAAAAGCAGATTTCTTTCATGAAACAAACATCCTGAGAGAGTCCTTGTGGAAAAAGAGACTTAGACTTTAACAGCAAACCATCAGCCTGTTGCAATGCGCCTGCCCATGGTGCTTGTTCAAAAGGCTTCATGACCAATCCTTTCAATGCTCTCTTCCCATCCGCAAAGACATACATTCCACCGGCCTGCTTCACCGTTGTATCATTCCGTAGAAAACTTCCGTCATAC